>Ga0210409_10001428_pt1 | contig 31494 bp, 30 predicted proteins | sample IncBWH17MmetaG_FD_161649 | JGI IMG/M metagenome (GOLD analysis project Ga0210409, IMG submission 161649) | Forest soil microbial communities from Barre Woods Harvard Forest LTER site, Petersham, Massachusetts, United States - Inc-BW-H-17-M | ecosystem: Environmental > Terrestrial > Soil >...
CGGCAGGAGAAAAACTTTGCCCAACGAAAAAATGGAACAACCCACTTGACTCCGACCGGCCTTCTCATGGAAGGCCATTACACGTTTTGACCGCTGGTCAATGAGCGATATGGCGATGTTTCGCCAACAATCACCTATTTGAACCATAGCTGTAGGGTTCGATGACCAGATTGTCCGCCCGTTCGACACACACCATCCGCATGTGGCCCTCGCGCTCTTTCGTAAACGGGCAAACCTCGAAATCACCGAAAACAAAATGCTCATCGCCGTTTAGAGCACGAAGCAGTTTGTCGGGAACGATTGCATCTTCAGCATCATCTGCGATTCCTGAGCCTGTGACGCCAAGTATCCTGTCTGTTCCAATTTGCCAGATTCGGAGGTTCGGCGTGCCGTTAGTTCCGAACGCTCTCCCATGAACGCGATAACACTTGTCGGTCACGGCTGGGTTGCCATTGCAGAGCCGACGAGCGTGTCGGGACTGCGGCTGTTGGCCTGTCACTCCAACGGCAGACAACAATATGAGAGCACCGACGATTATCCGCTGCATGGCATGAGATGTTACACCCTCGGTAGTTGGCGAAATCAGGCCATTACACGTTTTGACCGGTGGGCCGGGTCAATGCGCGATATGGCGATATTTCGCCAGTTTGGTCAGAGGCAACCTGACAACGCTTTCATGGGATCGAGATCAGCAGACCGCCACTAATGCCGAGCGCTTGCTCATGCCCTCGCCCAAAGTTGTATTCATAGCCCGGTTCGAGGTACCAACCGAACCTGCGTTTGGCGGATGGCCAGAACATAAAATCCAGCACGGCCTCGCCACTGACGGAGTTCGTGGTCACGCTGTATTTTGTCGCATGAACCCACTCCGGCCCAATACCAGCCATGAACTCCACTTTTTTCGAGAGCGTCCAAGGTTTCTTAAAAAGAAGGTCGATACCCCATTCTGTCGAGTGACGCCTGAAGAGCGGTGTGACTCCCGCCTCAAGTTCCAGCCAATTTTCTATCGGCGTAACTTCAACCGCGACGGTGGGGCCGAAGCTCGATCCGCCTTCTGTGATGCTCCAGTCGGTTGCGCCCCCCAGCTCCACAATGGCAGCGGGCTCCTTCTCGACTTCCTGCGCGGGGGCATTTCCGGCGCAGAGAAGGGAGAATGCTAGCAAGATAGGGTTGGCCGCGTTCACGATGTGCCCTCACGAGTGTAGCGATAGTTGATGCAAACAGGACAGCAGGGTCAAATGAGTGCTATGGCGATATTACGTCAAGGAACAGATAATTCCCGCCTGTAACAAGTGACAGTACCAACGCAGCCCAGAGTCTATTGCACTAGAGTGTGTTCCGCGACTTGGAGGAACACGCCGCGGGCGTCGAATCGCCGTGAGAAAGCCACAAGGCGGGTTCTTCACTAGGCGGCATAGGGAGAAACTAATGACAGCGGCGGAGTCTGGGCGGCAGAAGAAGCCCAACATTGTCTTCGTCTTGGTGGACAACATCGGCTGGGGAACCTTCGGGGTGTACGGTGGAACGATTCCCACGCCGCGCATCGACAAGTTCGCCAGCGAGGGCATCCGCTTCAACAACTACAACGTCGAGGCCCAGTGCACTCCTACGCGCTCGGCCATCCTTACGGGGCGGCATCCGGTTCGCTCGGGGGCACTCCGAGTCCCTTATCCCGGGGAGGGGGAGGCTGGGCTCGCTCCGTGGGAATACACCATCGCGGAACTCCTCTCCGACGGCGGCTATGCCACCGCAATGTACGGCAAGTGGCACGTAGGCGACGTCGACGGCAGGCTTCCAAACGATCAAGGCTTCGACGAGTGGTGGGGCATCAAGAACAGCTCTGACGAGGCGGGCTACACTGCGTGGCCGCTGTTCAAGGAGAGCGGCATGCCGGTGCCCATGATCTGGCAGGGAAAGAAGGGCGAGCCGTCCAAGCCGGTGATGTCTTTTGACCTGAAGGTGCGGCCTATCTTGGACGGGGATTACATCATCCCCAAGACGGTTGACTACATCAAGCGGAACGCGGCCGCGAAGATGCCGTTCTTCGTCTACGTTGGCTACACCGAGATGCACCCACCGGTGATCGGCCACCCGGACTTCGTGGGCAAATCCACCCAGCGCGGCGGCCTGTTCGCCGACATCGTCGCCGAGATGGATTACCGCGTCGGTCAGATCCTCGACGCCGTCAAGGAAGCGGGCATCGACGACAACACCATCGTCATCCTCAGCAGCGACAACGCAAGCGGCGGAGCCATGCCACAACTCGGGGCTTCTATGAACGGGCCTTGGCGCGGCGATTTTATGAACACGCCGTTCGAGGGAAGTATGCGAGCGCCTGCGATCATCCGTTGGCCTGGCAAGGTCCCTGCCGGCGTGGTTACCAACGAAATGCTCGCCGCCGTGGACTGGCTGCCCACGCTGGCGGGGATGGTGGGTGCGTCGAAACTCGTGCCCGAGGATCGACCGATCGACGGCATCGACGCCTCGGCCTTCATCTTGGGCAAGAGTAGTACGACTGGCCGCGACAGCTACATGTTCTTCGGCATAGACGGCGAGCTTCTGTCGATTAAGTGGAAGATCTACAAGACGATCTTCCGCTACACGGAGACTCCCGCGCTCGAGAAACCCTACATCGCGCCGCAGTTCCCTATGCTCTATGACCTGACCAGCGATCCTCACGAGGACAACAACCTTTTTAATTCAGACATGACTTGTGGCTGGATGCTGGCGCCGTGTTTCAAGCTCATCGGTCAATATCAACACAGCCTGAAGCAGTACCCGAACATCAGGCCGGGCGAGGAGTTCACCGGCTATAAGGAAGCGCTTCCGAAATCGGCATGACTGCGATCACAAGTTTGATGAAGTCGGTTGCGGCCTCATCGTCGTCCAAGGAGGAAAGTCCATGTCTTCGCAGATCAACGCTAGAGCCTTGATGCTCGCATTCATCATCGTAGGATTTTCCTCGCCCTTATTCAGTCAACAGAAAGGTCAATGGGTGCCGGGACAGTTTGGTCTCAACGCTGGCGTGATTCCTGATCCAGGCATCACCTACGCCAACCTAGCCTTGAATTATTCGGCTGACCGGCTGAATAACTCCAACGGAGACCGCATTCTTCAGAATGTTACGGGGACCTATTCGTTCTGGGTGGATGAGAACATTCTCTACTACGTCCCGGCGCACAAAATTCTTGGCGGGTATTTCATGCCCTATATAGCATTGAATTATGCGAGCGGCTCCGTCGTGGCCGCCCTACCTCCTCTTTTGCCCGGGAGTACATCGGAAATCAGTCTCAGCGCGGGCGGATCAGGTTTTGCCGATACCTTTGTCGAGCCAGTGAATATCGGCTGGCACTTGAAACGAGCTGACTTCAACGCGGGATACGCTTTCACCGCCCCTACCGGCCGATACACTGCGGGAGCGAGTAACAATGTCGGATCTGGATATTGGGGTAACAACCTGACTACGGGCACCACGTTCTACATCACCAAGAACAAGGGTACGAGCGCAAACCTGACCACCGACTGGGAAATCCATGGGCAAAAAACGGTTGCCAGCCCGGATCAACTCAGCAAAATAACGCCCGGCCAGGCTTTCACCATGGAGTGGGGTTTTGGCCAGATTCTTCCCTTGAAAAAAGATATGAGCCAACTCGCCCAACTCGGCCTCGTTGGATATGACCAATGGCAGGTTTCGAAGAACGGCGGCAATTACCTGCTAGCGGGAGTTCCGGTCGCGGCGAGCAGAGTTCCGTACTATTCCGTTCAGGGAATTGGGTTTCAGGCCAACTACCTTCTTCCCGCGAAAGACCTGGTAGGTTTCTTCAAGTACTACGACGAATACGCGGCCAAGGCTCGTCCACAGGGACGCACGATTGTGTTCGGCCTTTCGTGGACTTTGAAAATTCCAAAGCCGCAACCCGCCAAACCTTAGGGCAATCTATACCGCTTCTTCACAGTTCAAGTGACGCAGTCGAAGACAACTGGCGAAATCAGGCCATTACACGTTTTGACCCGAAACCGGTGGCGAGCAGGGTCAATGAGCGTTATGGCGATTTATCGACAGCTATTCTTCAGACAGCTACTTTAAGAAACTCACGTTGCCATACAAAATAGAATTCTTTTGAAATTGGCGAATTGACTTGTGCTTTCTAACACCGCTCCAAGTGATCGAAAACGGAGGATCTCAGCAAAATGACATAGGCGACCGAACCAAACAAGGAGCCATCGCAACGGGCGACCCGGCCAGGTAACTGGCCACAGAGAAACCTGCGACGTGTCCACCCGGCCACTGGGGCACCGCCAGAAGCGGCGACCTCCGGGAATTTTGTACCATCCCGGAGTCCATCCATGTCCGATGCCAGTTCGTTGCCCGATCAGATAGAACGCATCTCGCACGCTCTCACAGCTGTTGAAGTGGCCGAGTACTTGTCGGTGTCCCGTATTACGGTTTTTAAGCTGGCAAAGGCCGGTCGCATTCCCTGTTTCAGGATCGGCACTTGTGTGCGGTTCGATCCGCGAGCGATGGCGAACTGGTTGCGCAAGATGTAGTCGTTGGCGGGACCTTTGAAATGCCGAGATCGAGCGGAAGCGTCGTCAGTCTGTTCGGAGTACAACTGACTCATTTCCGGTTAGCCCCGTTACTCGCCCCGTGTCCTTCCGAAATCGTGGGAAGCTCGGTTTCGGATTCGCCTAAGAACCGACGATTCGACACTCCGAATCGAACGTCCACTCACAACGAAGTACGCCCCAGAAGGCCTCACTCTCTGAGCCAGTCTAAAAGTAACGCAATTTTGATTACGTTCGTAAGGTGTTCAGCCCTCGGCGGCAAGAGAGAATCACATACTTGGGTTGTGGAGCCCGCATTGGAGACGCCGAAAACCACTGTCGTTGCCAATGGCCACGAGTCCAGCCTAGAAGGTCTTGAAGGACCACTTCGTGCGGAGAACGCACTTGCGAGGAGATCTGTTCGGTTCCTCAGGGTAAAAATGTTCAGGGCTGCGCGGAGAGCCTTCATCCCGCGGTCCAGGAGTCTAGTAGCACGTCCGAAATTGGCATTTGTATTTGGTTTTCTCGTTACGGCCATCGTCGTCTTGGCTGCTCTCTCTTGGTTTCACAGGAATCAGATCGACGAAGCCCGCTCTGCCCAAGTAATTCTCAATCAAATTGCAGTTCTTACGCGAGATGTCAACAATCTTACGCTGGCAGCCTTGCAAAAGCAGAACCTGACCCCCGAAGCGGAAGCAGAGATGCTGGAGGCAAGACACGCACTGCCCAAAGCAGTTCTGGCGGCACACCTTCATGCTTATCACACCGCTGCCCTAGAGGGGGTCTGGCCAGCGTTGGACAGCTACATCGCGTCGGCCGGCAGGCAATGGATCCTGATGCAATTTCGAGACTTTGACGAGGCAAAGCAGGTCGATATCCAGGAGGTTAGCCCCCAGTTCGACTTGATGCAGCACCAAGTGCAAATTGCCATTGAAGGCGAGGACACATGGGCCCAAGGTGTTGCGCTGAGAGCTAGAAACGAGTTGCTGGCGGCGGCTATATTGGCAGTGACGACCATCTTGATACTTTTTCTCCGGCTCAAGAAACAAGAACACGTCAGCCAGTTACAAGAAACCGAACGCAACGCCCTCCGAGAGAGCGAAGAACGCTTCCGCGCTCTCACTGAGCAGTCAACCGACATCATTCTTATCGCCGATAACTCTGGCCAAATCCAGTACGCTAGCCCTTCCGTTCACACAGTTCTAGCGGTGCATGGAGATCGTCTCGTGGGCAGGAACATGATCGACCTGGTTCATCCGGACGATTTCTTGAAGACCATGAGCGCGGGTTCGCGATCGGTAGCGAACGGACAGAATGTGGTCGTTGAGTTCCGGTTGCGACATGCAGACGGAAGTTGGCTCCATTTCGAGTGTGTGGTTCGAAACTTGACCCAGCACAAGAATATCGGCGGCATCGTCTACAATGCCCGCGATATAACAGAACGGAAACAGACTCAGGAAGAATTGCTTTTTAACGCTACCCACGATGTGCTCACCGGCCTTCCCAACCGGGCCTTGTTTTTGGGACGTTTGCAAAGCTTCGTGGATCGGATGAAAAGGCATCCACACCAGTCCGCGGCCGTCCTTTTCATTGATATCGATGACTTCAAGGTCGTCAATGACTGCTACGGCCACGCAACCGGCGATGTTCTGATCAAAGAAGTGAGCGATAGACTACGGGCATGCATGCGCAGCGATGGCACGATAGCGAGGATGGGTGGAGATGAGTTTACCGTACTAGTGGAGGACGTTGCCGACCCGAGCGATGCCATCCGTGTCGCCGAAAGAATCCAGGCATCGTTTGCACAACCGTTCCTGCTCGAGGGACATGAGGTCGTGAAGAGCATGTCCATTGGCATCGCGCTGACATCACCAGGGGCGCCGGCGGAGGCAGTGCTGCAGAATGCCGATATCGCTATGTATCGTGCGAAAAGCCAAGGCAAGGCTTGCAGTGAGCTCTTCGACCGCACGATGCACGAGCAAGTCATGAGTCGACTTCTTCTCGAAGCCAAGCTGAGATCCGCTCTCGAAAATGAAGAACTGACACTGCACTATCAGCCAATCGTCGCGGTGGACACAGGGGTAGTACAGGGCTTCGAGGCACTCTTGCGGTGGCAGCCCTCAGGATCGACTTCGATACCACCAAGCACCTTTATCCCGCTAGCAGAACAGTGCGGCCTAATTGTTCCTATTAGCGCTTGGGTTTTGAAGAATGCGTGTTTAGAGGCGGCGAGCTGGCAACAGCGCTATCCTGCTGACCCGCCGTTATATGTCAGCATCAACATCAGCTCAAAGCATTTCTCTCACGCCGGTTTCATCGGGCACGTCAAAGATGCACTTAGGGAGAGTGCGGTTGATCCGCAGTGCATAACCATCGAGTTCACCGAGAGCTTGGCGATGAACGACGTTGCGGCGACCGGCCAAACAATGGCGCAGCTACGGGCTTTGGGAGTGAAGTTGAGCATCGACGATTTTGGCACTGGCTATTCTTCCCTGAGTTATCTTCGTCGTTTTCCAGTCGATACCCTAAAGATCGACCAGTCGTTCGTTGCAACGATGGATGCCGAAAACTATGCCATTGTTAAGACAATCATCGGCTTGGCCCGCAATCTAGATCTTAAAGTAGTCGCCGAAGGGGTAGAAACAACTAAACAACACCGACTGTTGGCGTTAGCCGGTTGTGGGTCAGCCCAGGGATACCTGTTTGCGGAACCCATGACGGCGAAGAGTGTTGGCGCTTTCATTGAGTCCAGGCGGCGACGCCCCAAACAAACCAAACAGATAGCCTTGGCACGCTCGACAACGGGACTTTGATATTTCAGGGAGAGACGATTCCCTCGGACATTTGACTATTCGGCTGGCTCCGGGACCACTGGAGGCTCGAAATCCCCTGCCCTCCAGCCGAGCGGGCTGCCAATTTCAGGAGACAGCTTGGCGAAAAATGTCGTAGCCAACGTGATCGAAGGTGAGAATAGCGCAAAAGCTCCGGTCACGCCATTCCGACAAAGTCGCTGCATAGCGATTTGTTCTCCGTAGTCGCGCCTTGAACGACCCGCCGGAACAGTGGAATGACTGTTGAGAATATCGCCGCGTCACTCATTGACCCGACCGTCGGTTGCCGTCTCAATTGCCATTTGTGTTTTTTGAAATGCGCCTGAGACACCCACTCGTCTGTCACGGGGAGACCGCACGGCGGCTGGCCACCCAAAGAAAAAGGCCAGCAGCAAAGGCCTCGTCCCTAGTGAACCACTTACGGTAGTGTGCGACTATGCTCGCGGCCCGTGGCCTTCAGAGTGCCCCACTTCTGACCTCCTGGCCCGCAGAGGCAGCCGCGACCCGTAGAACGGGGAGAACAGCAGTCACCCGTGTTCCGTGGCCATTTGACTGGACTTGCAGAGTGCCACCTAACTGCCTTAGGCGTTCTCGCATTCCGCGAAGCCCGACGCCCGCGTGACCCGAGGTTCCGAATGCGGACTGCTTTTCGGCTGGAATCCCTTTGCCGTTATCTTCGATCTCAACTCTTAAACAAGTCTCGTCTTGCACAATGCGAATTTCGGCGGTGGGACTCCCAGCATGACGATGAATATTCGTGAGGCACTCCTGCACTACCCGGAAGATGGAAAGTTCCATCTCTTTCGACAACCCCGCAAACTTCTGCGGGATGTCCACCTTTGTGTCAATTTTACTGCGTTCGGAGAATCCCTCGACATACCAATGAAGCGCAGATGCAAGACCTATTTCATCCAGCAACGGAGGATGCAACAGGTAGGAAATGGTACGAATCTGCCTACTGGCCTCGTCGACCATTGCAACATTTTCGGAAACGCGTTTGGCCGCGTCCGGGCTTAGCCTATGACACTCCGCCTGCACAAAGGAGCTGTTCATATTGATAGCGGCGAGTAGTTGTCCAACGCTGTCGTGCAATTCGCGCGCTATGCGCCGTCGCTCTTCGTCTTGCACCGCAGTCATGCGGGCGTTTAGCATTTCCAGTTGCTGTCTTTTGCGATGCAACTCCGCAAACACCCTCACTTTTGCCCGAAGCAACTCTGGAACAACAGGAACGGAAAGGTAGTCTACAGCTCCGTGTTGATATCCTTTCAGCCGGTCGAGGTCCGTCATATGAATCCCGGAGATGAAGACAATGGGTGTGTTTTGAAAGCGCGGATGATCGTGGATCATCTGCGCCGTTTCGAAACCATCCATTCCGGGCATGCTCACGTCCATGAGCACGACGGCGATGTCCATTTTCAGTAGGTGTTCTAGGGCTTCCATTCCCGAATGGGCCTTGATCAGGTTCTCGCCTAATTCACCGAGCATGGCTTCATAGCTGAGCAGCTTGCCCGGCTGGTCGTCGACCATCAAGATGTTGATCTTTTCATCCATGGTCCGTCGACTGATGTGCGTGCCTCCGGTGATCGTAGAAATCCGCCAGGCAGGCCACTGCAGAAGGGGAACTGCAGTGTACCGAAGTACTGTACATTACTTACAGCCTGGATTGAAGTGGAATACAGGGAATCCTGCATTTCGATCCAGTTAACAACTAGCACACAGCAAGGCACGATTCGTGCCTGCCGCTGAAAGCGTCAAGAACATTGTGGGCTGGCGACTTTTGGCAGTGTCCCGTCGAGCCTTTCTTCACAAACGTCTCTGTTTTCCAAATACTCCGTCGCGGGGCGATCCATGGGTCGCCCTGGAGGGTCGGAGGCTTGCGAGGCAGCAAACTTTACCTATGGAGCATGTCTCTCCGCAAGACGAAGGGGCCGAGCTAACCGTCTGTGGTCGGACGACTTCGGGCCGCGAAAGAGTTTGGCTGCGCAATTGCTCCCCAGATTGGGTGACTCTGTTGTCTTCTATCAGCGGCCCCGGAGGTGCCGCCTACTGGCACCAGCTCGTGAGAATTGTGAACTGAAGCCAAGAGTGCATTTGGAGGTGACCACTTGCGAGACGAAACCAAAGAACGGTGGAGAGAACTGTGCGAACTGGCCGTCGTTGAGGAGCACCCAGACAGGTTTCTAGCTACAATCCAAGAGCTAATTCAGGTATTGGAGGACAAAGAAGAAGAGCGGCGGCGCAACGCGACAGGATTACGAGCGTCACCCAGTGAAAGATCTGCGACGTTGAGTTGGCAGATAGCCCAGGTAGTTTAGGTACGCACGTCTGTCAGACTTTTCTTCGCGGTGTCTTCCTGGCACTGTTTATTCATCGGGGAAATGTCATTTCGGGCGCGCCGTTCGACAAGTACACCTAATGGATAGGCGCCAAAACGCTCGCGCAGGCGTTCGATATGCTGGTGCAATCTGTGCCGAAGTTCGACGAGTATCGGACCGACTTCCTCGTCGTCTCTTTTGGCAAGAAGTTCCGAGCACAGTCTGCGAATCTTATCTTCCATACGAAGCATTGCGCGCCTGTCCCAGACGGTCCAGTAGCGCCCCACTAGGCTAGTCGAGCTTTCCCAGGTCTCGCAATACAGCATACCCGGTAGACGTTTCCAAGGCTGGGGGAGAGAATCTCACCAAGAACGAACTGTCGCTCTTTTTTCTTTTTCTTCTTTCCTCGAATACACCCAGTTCTTCGAGTGCACAACCGGCCCGGACTGCATCCAGTCCATTAGCAGACTTTGCTCGGAGCGCCCTCCGGCGGCTCATGCAGCAGTCGAATGCCGTGCTCGCCCCACGTACACCACGAAAGCGAAAGTGATGTACGGCAAAAGTAAAGTAGTGTACGGCATAAGACAATAAAATGTTCGATATAGTACGGTGTTCAGGGTATGTGTACTCTGGCAGCTCGAAGAGTAGGGTCGACGTAACCCTTCCTCGTGCCCCTCGTCGGTTATATCTTAGGGCGCGGCCAGCAGCCTGCCAAGGGAACACGGAGGCCGTATGTCTCACGCTGTTCTTATCGTGGATGACAATCTCTACATTAGGAAAGAGCTGCGCGAACTCTTCGGGCGGGAAGACGACTTCAACGTTTGCGGAGAGGCCGAGAATGGAATGCAGGCGGTTGAGAAAGCTCAGCGATTGCATCCAGAGTTGATTGTGCTGGACTTCTCCATGCCAGTGATGAATGGTATGGCCGCAGCGCGTATTCTAAAACGAGTGATGCCTGAAGTGCCGGTTATCATGTACAGCGCGTACGATGAACCGCCTGCGGAGCAAGAAGCGCGTTCCGCAGGCGTATGGGCGTGGGTCTCAAAGTCTGAGAACATTTCTGTCTTGCTCGACAGAGCGCGCTGTGCGCTGGGACCCCAAGAATTGCTGGAGTTCCAGTCGCTCTCCGTCAACGATCATCGGTCGTGAGAAAGCCCTGGTCGTTACATTCTCAAAGTGGAGGTTGTGCAATCATGCGCGATTTTGAGCCTTCCAAAGGTGATATTTGCGGAGATTCAACGGGCTTGCGGGTCAGAGTAGAAGATGTTGACATCTACGACTACGTTCACTTCTCGGTCATTGAAAGAAGCGATTCGGGAGCGGATGACGCGGAATCGGGACAGATGTCGCGTGTGGCTTTCGTTCATCGCTTTCTTAAGCTGGGCAATACCCTTTCGGGCTGGAAAGCCGCCTAACCGACCCTTATCGGAATTCACCCGACCATGATGGTCATTGCGACAGACTGATCGGATTTCACGATCTCCGCCCTCTCACAATGAGACTGCACTTAGATTTTCTAGACGACACTCAAGACACTACAAACGGACATTTCTATACCCGGTGGGGGTAGTTTCTTCGCTTGGGGCGCGGCCACACCGTTCTGCCCGAACGATTCTGAGTTCAAATGCTTCTGCCGGAAGTGCTTAGAGAGAGACGCGCGGCCTGATGCGGTGGACCAAGAGAAAAACAATCTGACGGCTAGAGAAGTTCAGCAACTGAAGGCAGTAGCCATACTGAAGGGTCAGAGTCGGGAGAAGGCGGCGGAGTTCCAGGAAATGGGCATCCTGCGGTGCGACGGGTGCGGCGAAGAGTTCATCATCGCCCAGCATCCCACATTCGCTGATAGGTGGGGTCGCTTCCCAACAGGCGAGTTGGCTCGAAAAGGTTCTTGCCGACGAACACGAGCGAGACAAGAAACACTCTGATCGGATCGAATTGCCGGACTAGGGTACCTGGGCAAGGGCGCTAGCTGGCGAAACATCCCGCTGGCTTCCATCCCCACGCGCAGCTTCATCCCCTGGGCTGCCAGTTCGCGGTAGAACTTCTCCGCTTCCTCCGGGTGCGGCAGTCGCCGTTCTTGCAGTTCCCCAGTCTCGGTGTCCACAAACGCAATTTGTTGGAAGCCCGGATGGTAATCGCATCCTCTAACCCTCATGTTCGGCTCCTTCTCCCGGGCCTTGGTTGGTTGGCACCCCAAGTCTATCCGGGCGTCGGAGCCGACATTGTTATGGAATCAATTTCACTAATGGACCCGGGCGGCGAATTCTCCTGTGTGTAGTCGCCGGCTGATTAACAAGCTGATCTGTCCAGAAGCGCGGAAAGCGCGAAGACTGTGTCTAACGGGAGATGCCGGGGGAAGCGTCAGTACGCCATTCGATGGTGGGCATCCGCTGCGACCGGTCCGTCTCATCATCTTCCAGTCATACTCGTAGGCCGTTTCACAATCCAGGCATGTCTGATAGTGCCGCATTGGCATCGATGCGCGGCCATGTGAACCGATGCGAGCATCGCTTCCGAACAATCGTTTCAAGAAATTCATTGCCTCACCCCTTCGTTGCGATCCTTCCACCGATCGAGCCATCGACGAAAGAATGGTTTGGATTCGCTATCGAGCAAAGCGTGAAGCTTGGACAAAAGAATATCCGACGGTTGGGACTTACATAAGAAGGTGTCCACCGCCTTCAGTTTGCTCTTCGGCAGAGGTTCGTAGGCGGACAGAAGCATGATCGGCACATGGGATTTGATGCGCTTCATCTTTGCGGCAACCACGTCGCCATTCATCCCTGGCATCTGGTAGTCGACTACAACCGCGTCTATGGGATGCGAACGGAACAATTCCAGCCCTTCGTCCCCGCCGCTCGCTTCCAGAACTTCATAGCCGTTCTTTTCAAGCAACATCTTCCGGCCAATAAGTCCACTCCAATGGTCATCAATGCAGAGAATTGTTCTTAGACGAGACATGACTACTCACCTTCCAACTGGCCAGGCGGGGTGGTGGCAGCGACGTGTTCCATGAGGGAACCTTTCCATCGCTGCTCTTGAAGTGGTGGGCAGATTGATTCTGACCGCCCCTCATACGAGTTTCAAATTACGAACGTTCACTCGCGCAAGAGTTACCGAGCGGCGAATCCGCGCTTGCCCAGGTGTGTTCGTCAGTCCTCGACGCATGGGGTGGTGAAAACGCGTCGATCCGAGTGAGCAGAAGCGCAGAGCATCAAATGCTGTCGGGAAATCTCCCGCTGCGCGTGAGTCTGGTCGATAGTACAGCGTACGACCGTTAGAGATATTCCCGCCAGTTATTGATGAGCAGCTAGCGCGGGACAGTCGGACGCGTCGCAGTAGATGTGACTTCATACGTGATATCGACGTCGGCGTGCACATCGATCGCACCGGGGGAAATGGGCGCGACGCTCGTTGATTGGAGCTTGTCGAAACTAAGCTCTCGGGGCGGAGAAACAATAACGGGCTGACTCTCTTCCACGGTCAGCAATCTGGCCAGCCTTAACTTCAGCGCTGCCGCTAGAGCCTCAGCGCTGGCTTGCGCCTGATGGGAAGCCGCCGCCAAAGCCTGGGCTCTTGCTGAGTCTTCGCTCTTAATAGTGAAAGAAAGCCGATTGATGCTGTTTGCTCCCGCATTGATGGCGATATCAATGACCGTCCGAAGTTTGGAAAGCTCGTCTAGGAGGAGACGCACCGTGTTGGTCGCCACGTAACCGGAAATCGTTGGCGTGCCTGCCTGAGGGTACTGGTAGGTTGGATTCACCGAAGAATTGATGCCGCTTATGCTGGCCGTCGGAAACGCAACACTGAGTTCCCGCACCAAAGCGTCCGACTGCTGGGTATTTTTGTCCCTAGCGGCCTTCGCGGTAGATGCTTGGGTTACAATCCCGATATCAAATTGCGCTTGATCCGGCATTACCGGGATGGTCGCCGAACCGTGAACGCGCAAGGTAGAGCGTGCTGCCTTTTGCGGCAATTGCTGTGCTTGCACCAGCAACGTGGCGGTCAGCAAAATGAAGGATACCCGCCCCGCAACGCCCCAAGAGCCGAGTTTGGCATCCCACGTAGTGACGGACATGAAGGTCAGTATAGGGCAAAACTTAGAGCCACTCGCGAGTAAATATTGTATGTATGTGGTAAAGGACCGCACCCTAAAGCGTTTGTTTTGTTGAGTCAATCGTTGGGGTAGCAGGATCTCGCGGTGGTGGAATATTAGGAGAAATGGCTAATCTTTCGCGCCGCAGTTTCCTCTCGCTTGCCACGGCTTTTCCAGTTCTATTTTGCTTTCGCGGAGCGATCTCCACCTCGGATGACGGGTTCCTGGAAGATTTATCCAGGCGCGCCTTTCTCTTCTTCTGGGAGCAGAGCGATCCCCAAACAGGGCTCGTTCTGGATCGCGTCCGCGCCAATGGAGACAATATCGGCGGGCGAAACCTGGAGGTTGCCAGCACGGCGGTCACTGGCTTCGCTCTTACGGCGATGTGTATCGCGTCTGACCGGCGCTGGGTCGACCCCAACGCGCTTCGAGAGAGGGTTCGCGCCTGGCTTCACCATTTTGTCTATCACCAGGAGCACGTTCGCGGCTGGTATTACCACTTTGTGAACCGTAGCACCGGGGCGCGGGTTTGGAGTTCGGAACTGTCGACGATTGACACCGCACTTCTTCTCGCCGGCGTCCTGACCGCACAGCAGTATTATCGCGACGATGACGAAATTGTCGCGCTGGCTTCCAGTATTTATACCCGTGTCGACTTCCCTTGGATGTTTGACGACCAGACTGGTTTACTGCACATGGCTTGGCGGCCTGAGACAGGCATGTTACGGAGTGAGTGGGCGTCCTATGACGAACAGGCGATCCTGTACTTGTTGGGTATCGGTTCACCAACCTATCCGATTCCTGCCCGGTCCTGGTATTGCTTTGACCGACCGACGGTCGAAACTGGCGGCTATAAGTTCGTAGGGCGTGGACCTCTTTTTACCCATCAATATTCGCAAGCCTGGCTAAACCTAGCCAACCTTCGCGACGGACCGCCGTTGCAAATTGATTATTTTGAAAATTCAGTGGCCGCCACTTATGCCCACCGGTCCCACTGCATTGGAATGCGCGGAATGTATCCCAACTACTCAGAAAACCTGTGGGGCATTACTGCTTCGGATAGCGACATCGGCTATATAATCTGGGGTGACCCGCTGTCCAGAACTGATGTTGACGGCACAATCGTCCCTTGTGCTGCCGGCGGTTCACTGATGTTCGCTCCCGAAATCTGTTTGCCGGCGCTTCGCTATATGCATGAGCAGTTCGCACAACAGATCTATGGCCGCTACGGATTTGCGGATGCCTTCAATCCCCAAACGCTTTGGGTTAACCCGGACGTGGTTGGTATTAACCTGGGGATCACGCTGCTGAGCGCTGAGAATCTGCGTTCAGGCAATATCTGGCGCTGGTTCAATCGTTCGATCGATGTCCAGCGCGCCACTGGGCAAATCTTTCAGCCCTGGTCCAAGATGACTCCAATTTGAAAGTTAGAAATTCAGTCGCACCTGGAGTTCAATCACTCTTCCCGCCAGCCCATCCGAGGACCGACCGAATTGGCCCGCATTTGTACTCGCAGGTCCATTGTTCTCGATATCGGTGGGTGCTGTGGCAGGTATCAGGGGTGACAAATTCAGGATATTAAAGATGTTGAAGAAGTTGGCGCGAATGGCGAGCTTCGATCCTTCTCCGAAGAACGCGAAGCGGGGCAACGCGAAATCTTTCCCGAGGGTCATGTCCACTGAAAAGTAGCCCGGCCCGGTGAAGACGTTGCGGCAACGGCAGCCAGGACCGAGCGTCGTCGTATCAAAATTTGGGCACGATGCCAGGGTCACAGGGCCCCCTCCAGCGGGCGAATGACAGTTGGGGAAGACTCCATTGATCCAATCCTGTTTACTGGGACCGTTTGGTCCCCCGCCGTTATAAGTAAATGGCATGTCGGGACAGTACCCGTCACCGTTACGATCGGCGTTGGTATTGCAGCTGCCGATCAAGGCCGAGAAGGGGAAGCCTGAGTGCTTGCTCATAATTCCGGTTACGGTCCAGCCGCCCAGCGCGCTACCGAGGAAGTCATGGCGTCCACGAAGACCGGGGATTTCCCACAACGCATCCATCACAAAATTCTGCCGCACGTCGAAGTCGGAGTTGCCGCGCCCGAGGAGTTGATTGCTGGGATCGGTTTGCTGGTAGCCAACCTCGAATGAGGCCGTGTCAATGGCATGACTCCAGGTATAGTTGGCATCCACTTGAAGGCCGCGATGGAGCCTCTCAGTGACAGTGGCAACCAAGGCGTCATAACTTGCATTTACATCCGGCAACGGGAAGTAGAGATTACTGAAACGGTTGTTTCCGGTTGCATGCGGGGCGGAACATGTCGGGTTCGCCGCGCCACAAGCCACCCCGTTTGAACCAACATTTTGGAATTTGTCCTGGGTGCCGTCAAAGGTATCTCCCGGCATAATGCGATTCAGGTCAATGGTTCGAACCAGTTTCCGGCTACGGCTTCCCTGGTAGCCGAGCTTGATCACCAGGTCCCTCAGAAGTTGGAGTTCGGTCTGATAGGAGAAGATATAAACGTAGGGATTCGGTTCGTTGGCCAGAGCGCCAAACAAGGAAACTGGATTGGTGCTAGTGCAGCCGGCATTGGCACAAAGAGCGCCGTCTGGCGCAACGCCGTTGGCAAACGCGGGATTCACCGGGTAGCTGTTCGCCTGAGTGTTGGCACCGAAGCTGTAGAGAATGTTGGACCCGGCTGGTGGGCCCACGTTGTTACCGTTGTCGAAAAAGCAGCAAGCCGTGGCTAAAGCGGAGTAGGGAGTATCCTGCCGGACGTTGTCGTTTATCACGTCGCTATTTCGGTTAAAGAGAACTGCAAAACCACCTCGGAAAACTACTTTGCCCTGATAAATGCCAGGACTCCAGGCAAAGCCGATCCGTGGGCCGAAGTTGTTTCGGTCCGGCTGATACAGTTGGCCGCCTCTGGGGCAAGGAGACAGTGGCGCGATTGGAGCGCACACCGAGCCGTTAATAAAACTCTGCGAGCCGAAGATGTAATTGCTCAGGGTGTTGTGAGCTTCGCCGAGCGGAGTGAAATATTCCCAACGCAAGCCAAGATTAACAGTCAGATTCGGGCGGACCTTCCAGTCATCCTGCACGAAAAGACCATAATCGTTGTCGCGAAAATAACGTGCGCCGTTGAGCTGTCCACCAGTGGGGTTCACCTCCACTTGTTCATAAAAGCAGCAAGCGTCGTTGGCAAGATTGAGCAATCCGCGGAATTGGTATTGAGGGCGCTGCGCACCGGGTTCATTGTCATTATCCTGCTCGCGGCGGTCCTCAAAACCGAACTTCCACGAATGCTTGTTCCTGACCCAACTGAAAGTTTCAGCCAATGCGTAGGTATTCTGCGCCAGCGCCGCTGGGTCGGTACCGCTCTGGGGAAGGCCGATAAGGCTGTCGTTGGAACCGAATCCACCGATATCGAAATCAAATAGCCGGATTTGTGGAATTCCATAATTGGTCTGCCCAACGGGTTGAGTCTGGTCGAAGGAGTAGCGAGTAAAGTTCACGCGAAATTCGTTCAACATCGTCGCCCCGATAGCCCGGTTCCAACCGATGGTGGCCGCATAGTTGCGCGGCTGAAAGGTGGAGTCGTCGATCGGCCGCTGCCCGCCGTTGAAGTTATTCAACCGGACGATATACGAACTTACAAAAAATTGATTCTTCCCAACGGTATAGTCCACACGCCCGTTGTATTGATTGCCGCTGCTGGTGCTGGGCAGGGTAAGATCAAAAACGCCCCAATCGGGAATACCGTCTGGCCCGTTACCCACAGCCTGCATCAATCCCGGTGTGTTCCCGGGAGCATACCACCTGCCAATTCCGAAGCCGGGAATGAGAGAGCAGCAGTCTGTTTCCGACACCGTCGTGGAAATGCGAGGGGCGATTCCGGGAGTACTAAACAACTGTGCCGCCATGCTGCCCGGGTTTTGCGCAATCACGTACTGCTCGAATTGCGGTGTTTCCAGGGTTTGCGAGCGCAACTGCGCCGAACTGTTCAGCCGTACTCCTTCATAAGAAAAGAAAAAGAAGAGCCGGTTCTTGATGATCGGCCCACCCAGACTCCCGGCGTAATCGCGATATTTCTGGTCCACCCGGTCCGGGCAGTGGCTGGCTGTCGTGGTGAACTGGCTGGGAGTGCCAGTTTCGCAGGTAATGGGGTTGAGGGACACATTGGTTGGGCCGTAAAACTTGTTAAAGGCATTTAACCCTTTGTCGTTGACCTTGAAAAAGGCGCTGCCATGCAGGGTGTTCGTTCCATCTCTCGAGATGACCTTGATTTGCGCCCCTGAATTGCGCCCGTCCTGCGCGGAGTAACTGTTCGACAAGACCGTGATGTCCTGAACCGATTCCTGGTTCGGCGTAATAACCGCGGCGCCGCCCCACTCGAGACTGTTGATGCTGACGCCATCCAACAGGTAATCATTGGCTGAGACCCGCTGTCCGTTGGCGATGGCCTGCACTTGGTTTTCTGTCTGGAAGATCTGAGCATTCGAACCGCCTGGACCTGCCTGCTGAGGAAGAGGCAGGGAGTTGCCATTGCCCTGGCGAGCAGAGTCCGCAAAAACGCCGGGAGTCAGCCTGACCAACTCGTAAGGATCACGGCCGAACTCCGGAAGGTCGACAATCTTTTGCGAACTGAGGGTGTTGCCGACGTTCGCGTCTTCGGTCTGCAGGCCCCCGGCGCTGGCGGTTACCGTGACACTTTCACCTGCGGAACCGACCTCCAGTGTCACATTCTGCGCGTTAGTAATTTCGGCGCCTACAATTACGTTGATCGCGGAACTTTTCTTGAAGGTGGCGGCATCGACCTGCACCGTGTATGGACCGGGGGCAAGTCCAGCGATCCGGTAGAAACCGGAATCACTACTGATCGTGTTTCGGCTTACACCGGTCGCCTGGTTGGTGACGGTCACCGTGGCGCCTACAACCGCCGCGCCGGATTTGTCTTGAATCGTTCCCTGCAGGCTCGCGCCGTATTGTGCCACGGCGAAAGAAGAGAGAAACAGTATTGTAAGAATCAGAACAGGGCGGACGGAAATCTTGGGGACCATGACTGCCTCCAACTTGAAGGAGCGGTGCGTTTTTTCAGTGTACTACTCGGTAAAGCGCGGGCGCAGAGGATTGTCCATTTCCGAGGGGATGCTACAAGGCCTGAGGTAACGAAACTGAGCAAAATGAACAACTTCGTTAGGGTCGGCCACGTCCCCGTTTTCTATAACTTTGATTTCACTCACGGAGGCACTTTCTGCCTTGACGAGCCGCAAGCTTCTTAAACTCCATCTAAGGTTCTTGAAGCGATGTATCAGATGCCTTGGGCAGCGATTCAGTTGCCGTCTTCACATTCAAAGGCAACTTCAATGTCACCAAAACCTTTTGGAACGATGCCAATTATTACGCGCGCAGCAAAGTCACCACGAATGAAACCCACTGTTCCCGAAGCGTTCTGGTAGTAGATACATATCAGCCGCGCATCGCTACAGCCGCCACTTGAATTACCGTTGCTCCCATCGACCGCAAGCATGGTGATGATCACTGTAGCGGCAGGGCTTTGGACCAGGATCTGCGCCGCTATGGGGTTACCGGTGGTGAGACTCGCGGTGTTGGGCACGAAGCCTCCCGATGGAATGACCAACACGGAGTTGTCTTTCCTGAACCAACACCCGTCAAGGTCAAATTCTTGTTGATCACCACTTGCTCGGGATGGTTTAAGGGGCAAATGTTAATGACTGATCCGGGAGGTAAGGCATTAACCGCTACCTGTTCGTTGTCCCGTGCGAACGGTCACAAGCATCTCCTAGCCACATCGAAAAATGAGGCGACCAATGTAATCCCGGGAGGACTGGGTGGCCTCTTGCGAGAGTTCCCAACCGAGTTTCATGTTCCTACGACTCTTGTCTGTGACGAGTGAACATCCCGCTTGTGGAAAACCATGTGTGCGCCGATTCTATTGTGAACCGACGGCGGAGGCTTAGTCAGCGCGTCGGAGCGAACAAGGGGTGAATTGGCACTGCCTATAAAGGCAAGAAACCCGAACGCGCGTCAATGAGTGTAATGATTCCATAACAATGTCGGCTCCCAGGCCCGAGTAAACTTTGGAGGCGCAAACCAACAAAGGGCTCGGAGGAAAGGAGCCGAACATGCTGATTATAGGTTGTGACTATCATCCGGGCTTTCAGCAGATTGCATTTGTGGACACAGAAAACGGGGAGGCCGACGAACGGCGACTGACTCACCGCGAGGAAGCCGAGCAGTTTTACGGGACGCTCAAGACAGGAAAGTGTGCGTATCGGGATTGGAAGCCAGCGGACACGCACGCTGGTTTGAGCGTCTGCTGAACGACTTGCAGTTCGAGTTGTGGATCGGAGACGCAGCGGAGATTCGCACCAAGCGAGTGCGCAAGCAGAAGACCGATCGCCAGGATGCGCAGTTGTTGTTGAAGCTTCTGATGGAAGATCGTTTTCCGAGGATCTGGGTCCCGGATGCAGAGAATGCATCGATTGGTCCAGATGCGCACGCGCATCATGAATCAGCTGCATGTGGTGGCTCTGAACGAGGGAGTGCGGCGCAAGAAAGCGCTGTGGCGGGCGGCTGGTCGCAGTGAGCTGGAGTCGTTAGTGCTGGCTCCTTGGGCACTGCGACGTCGTCGAGACCTGCTCGACTTATTCGACCAACTGACTCCGAAGATCCACGACTTGACGCGGGCGCTCGAGGAGGAAGTTGAGAAGCGGCCAATAACGCGGCGACTGATGACTCATCCTGGAGTCGGGGTACTGACGGCGTTGGCCTTCGAGTTGGTGATTGGGACTCCAGCACGTTTCGGTTGTGGCAAGCAGATCGCCAGCTATGTGGGCTTGGTTCCTACGGAGGAATCCAGCGGGGATCGGCGACGCCTGGGACACATCAGCAAACAAGGCAACGCGCTGTTGCGGTTCTTGCTGGTGGAAGCAGCGCAGGTCACGGTGCGCAGTCAACCGCAGTGGCACAGCAAGTTCTTCCACCTGGCCATGCGCCGAGGACGGAAGATCGCGAAGGTTGCGATGGCCCGCAAGCTGGCGGTTCACCTGTACTGGATGTGGCGTCAGGGATTGGACTACGGTCAGTTTGAAAAGCTCGGTTCGCACGCGGGAGAGCCCGGAAATCGCCATGGTGTGCAGTAGATCACCGGCGTAATGATTGGGCATCCCGCTCCCCTTCGCAGGGGAGTTCGAAGTAGGAATCATGATCGCAGTTGGGATCGAAGAGATGGATGGGTCGGACTGAGTTCCTGACCCCAACGATTAGAAGCGAGCCCAGGTTGGAAAGCGCAAACCACCCACGAGAGCGAAATGGCCCTCTTCAACGAGTGCATGCTGCAGTGTGCTCAAAAAGTGCTTGACCCCGCCGACATTGTTAGAGATGGCGATTTTAGAATAGCTAGCCCAGCAGTGCCCCTACGCGGCACACAGGGGCCATTCCACTCGGCTGATTTCGGGACGTAGATTGGAACCGAGCAACACTGGAGAGGGTTGTTCAACGAAGCGCTCCGCGACTCGAAAGGGTTTCGGGCGCTTTCGCTTTTGGGCGTGACTGCACCACACGCGAGCGTGTTGCATCATTTAGCCCCACGGTTCAAAGTGTGGGGACTGAACGCCGAGAGCCTCAAAAGCTTCGTTGAGCGTGCGCGCAACCGCAAGCAGAGGCCTCGTTGACTCCCCGGTCGTCTGGAACATGCGGGCGAGGCCAAATCCGACTCCTGCGGGAGCGACAATTACACGACGACGATTGGCCGCCTTGGCCAAGGATGGTCTTTGCCTTGCAAGTTGTTGGATAAAGGCCGTCGAAAGGGCGAACTCGGTCACATGGGAGAAGTCAAAAATCGCGGCTTCGACATCCGTGTCATTTGAATACGCACCGATTGCAACTTGTACCTCAGCGAGCACTTCTTGTGTAAGCGGTCCTTCAACCCGCAGCAATAGGATCTTGTTTGTTCGGTCGAACTGAAACCGTAAAGCCATTCTGAACTACCGTCGCGCAACGCTTAATGACCCTGCCCAAGGGCCGTTAGATTACAGTTGGCACACATCTCTGACGATCGATCATTCGCCTTTTTTTCAACATCTGCAACACCATTCTTCTGGGACCCATTGACCTAGCAATACGCGAATATTTCATTCACCTTCTCTCGCACTTGCTGGCTGCGTGACGGCTTCAAATACCGCATCGTCGATTCCATGTCCGAGTGACCGAGCCACTGCTGAACCGTGCGCAGATCGACACCAGCCCAGAGGCACCGTGTCGCAAACGTCGCACGGAACTTGTGCAGCCAGAAGTTCTCCCCGCCGAGCTTGCCACGCTCCGCAACGGCCTTCAGGCAATCGAGAAAGTCGAGCTTCGGATTGCAGCCCGCGGTCGGGAAAACTAAATTGCAGCCCTTGGTCGCCTTCGCCTTCCACGCCTTCAAACTCTTCACCAGCTTCGCAGGAATCGGGATCTCGCGTTCCTTGTACGCCTTGGGTGTCCATCCACGATCGGGTTTGTGGCTGACCCGAACGGTTGCGTGGTCGAGGTTGATATCCGACCAGTACGTGCACATCGCCTCCTGCTCCCTCACGCCCGTCATCAAGAAAAACTCGTACCAGAGTCGCTCCTCCGCATCACAGGCTTTGAAGAGCTTTTCGAGGTCTTCCGGCTCGTACATTTCCGGCTCTTCTTCGGTATAGCGCGGCCAGTCGTTTTTGCCCGCTAGCCCCCGAATCCCATTCGCCCTCAGGAACGTCATCACGTTCTCGAACTTGTTGTAGACGGACCGCGGTGCCTGTTTCTTCTTGTCGCGCAGGAAGGCACAGAACTTGAGCAGATCGGTGCGATCGATGTCTTGCAGATAAATCTTGGGGCAGGACTCGGTGAAATAGTTCAGCGCGGTCGTGTAAGCGGCCAGGGTCTTCGGCTTCTTCGTGAGCTCCGTCTCCTCCAAGAACTTGGCAACCCCGGCCGCCACGGAGGGATGCCCGTTGCCGTTCTCAGGCAGGACGGAAACGCCGTTGTTGAGGGCGTTGAGTTCGGCTTCCTTGCGCTGGCGGCGCGCTGCTGCGTCCTGAGGGTCTTTGCCGACCGAGAGCCGGATAAGCCGCTTTCCTTCGTACCACGAAATGTAATACGCCCCTTCGGGATGCCGCTCTTCCCGGTCTCCGACCAGAACCATATCTGGCTTGATTCTTCCGTTGGCGGAAAGCACCGCTGGGCAATAGCGGGGCCCTTTGCTGGTCTGGATTCGTTTGGTGGAGGTTGCACTGGCGGTTCACTGGCGATCCTCCACTTTGATATCAGTGTAGATATCAGCGGCTTGCAAGTACCAGATAACAAAAGTAATGGCGGAGAGGGAGGGATTCTATTACCGCCTTTACCTGCAAATGCTGATGATTCCTACACTTCCGGCATAGTACCTTGTGTTTGAGCTGGTTACAAGAGAATCTGATCTTACAGTCTCTACAGTTTCCCTTATTCGCTGCACTTCCGCCTAAAACGGTATCAGTGGTATCAGTGGAAGTGCGCCGCACAGTTCATTCCCATTCCAATGCATCAGATGGTTGTATTTGAAACCCTGAGGTAAGATTGGCGAGAGGCACTCCACAGGGGCCCTCCAGAGAGTGGTGCACTGGTTTTCCGTCCCTCCTGCGCTAGTAGAAGTTGAGAGTGGAGGGCATTGTTTGGATTTCGTAACAAGAAACACGCGTACTTGCCAGTTTTCCTCAGCTGCCAGTCACAGTTGCAACCAATAGCGTACCATTTCGACAAAGTCCTCTGCGCACTAGAGGTTATAGCGAGCCTCAGATGCCCCCGATAGGATTGTTGTTCGGTCTTTAGAAAAAATCAAGCCCTCGTGTCGACCTACGTCGATTCCACGATAACTTCTTTCTCCATCTCGCCGTTCTGTTCCGAGCCCTGGGCACCGCAGCAAAACAACTACGACTGTGGAGGAAACTCTGATGCGCCGCTGTCTCGTAGCCTTGATGGCCCTACTCGCTAGCGTCTCGTCACTATTTGCCCAAAACAAGGTGCCGGCCCCACATCGGGCCATCCCGGCGCGAGTTAACAAAAAGATCGATTGGTCCAAGAGGGCGACTCCGCGCTCTATGGTGGGTGGCCTGTGGATGACGGACGCCAATTTCAAGTCGTCCATCTACTTGAGAAGCGTCGTCGAAACCGATCCAGTCACAGTGACGCCCATCCTGTGGCTCAGTAACGGTATGAAGTACACTCTTCCCGATGTCACGATCGAACCTGCAGGCGTCGCGATCATTGACATCAACGCTGGACTTCAGAGCAAAGGCGTCTCCTCTTGGGCAACGCTGACCGGTTATGTGGAACTCCAATACACATGGCCTTGGGACCCACTTTGCGCAACCATCCGCGACGTGGATGTGGCCCACAGCTTGATCTTCACTTATGGATTGCATTCGACGACCCCGTTGAACGGCCTCGCGCCGAAATCGGTGACGGTTAAGTCTGAGTCCCATACGGTCGAAGGGATGTGGTGGAAAGAAATCAAGGAAGTAACCGGGTTTGTGGCGTTAGCCAATGTCTCGTCGCAGCCTGTACAGGCGACTGTGCAAGTGAGCGATCAATTGGCAAACAGCCTGATTCAACATACAGTGACCGTATCTCCGCATGGCACGAAGCGGGTGAACCTGAGCGAATTACCACAGCTTACCGGTTCGGAAGGCGGCATCCGGATCGCCTACACTGGCCCCTCCGACGCTCTCATCATCAACGGAGGTTTGGAGGACGAGAGCGTTGGTTACTCGGCGGTTCTACCATTCTCCTCGCGGCCAGTTCACGTGTCGGATCTGCCTCCATACGCGATGTTGAGCGAGTTTACGAGTCTCGCAGAACTAGGTCTGATGGTGGGCGCTGCCGACCCCATGATGAACTTTCCAGCGGGCACGACGTTCAAACCTTACTCGATGCTGCGGAACGTATCCGCCACCGCGCTGTCAGTGACTCCTACGATCTGGTGGATGCAAGGCGGGACTGCCCATTCTGCCCGATTACAGCAGTTGCGCCTCGAGCCCTACCAGAGCCAAAACGTTGACTTGATGTCTATGCTCGCGCTAGCAGGGTTAGGAACTTTCAATGGAAGTTTCAATGTCGTATTCGAAGGCGACCTGAAGCGAGGTTCGCTGATCGCCGCTGCTGGGAGTGTGGACCAAACGAAGACTTATGTATTCGAAGTCCAGCCGCGCGGTGTCGCCGAGAGTACATCCAAGTCACTGCAATACTGGAGCACCGGAAACGGCGACGATACCATGATTACCCTGTGGAATCCCGCGGATGAAGCCCAGGATCTAGTATTTAAACTGATCTTCTCGGGCGGGCATTATTTGGTGCCCATCCATTTAGGGGCCAGGGCAACCAGAACGATCAATGTTTCTGAGATCACGCAAAATGCCGTGGCCGATGCCGAAGGAAATACTATCCCTCCATCGATTCACGAGGGCAGTGCCAAGATCACGGGCAGCCACGCCGATAACGAGAACATTCTGATCGCAATCGATTCCGGCACTTACAACATTCGGAAAGCCACCTGCGGCCAAACTTGCTATACCTGCGACGGTTATACCGACTGGGCGGCCGAGGCCAGCCCTTTTGCGGTCGGTGTGAACAAGCAATATACGCTGAGCCTCAGTGCTGCATACGACAATGGCTCACGATACAATTTCTCAGCTACGTGGAGCAGCGGCAATACGAGCATCGCCACCGTGGTGTCCAGCACCGGTACCACAACTGGGGTAAGCCATGGCTCGGTCAATATCGGTGGACCGGTTGCCGATTTGCAAAGCGCGCCGGTGTATGTATCCGACGTGTGCACTCAAGGCTATGATCCGTGTCCCGTCGGCTTCGGCGGTGGTGGATCATCGACCGGATCGGTGCTGTCGGTCACTGGAGTCAGCCCACCCAATCTCGTGTTGGGAACCGGCGTTCCGCCTACGATTGCAGGAACCATGACGATCAGTGGATCGGGTTTCAGTACGTTGCTGTATCCAACCGCAGCTTTCGATGCCAGTACAGGGATTACGACTGGAACTGTGAGTGTTGTTAGCGACACCACGATGACGGTCCCTTATAGCGTGGACTGTAGCGCCTTGGTTGGAACGTATGACCTCACCGTAGGAGACTCCGTCGACGGGGGACTATTTGGAACCACGTGGCCTGAGGGCGTAGTCTTGCCTTCCGGTTCTCCTGCCACCCTTACTCTGGGCGGCAAGAGCATCAGCGGCACACAATCGGTCGTCGTCGGCCAGCAGATCGCTCTTGCCACCATCACTGGGCTGCCGCCATGTATGAGCTTAGCGAGTGAGCAATGGACGCCTACGCTGTCAACGAGTGCTGGAGCTCCCGTGGGCGGCTTCTCGGCAGCTTCGGGTTCCAGTTCGGTGACAGCCCTGCCCACCAACACCAACTCCTCCTACACGTTCTATTGGGTTTATCCGACGAATGGGGTGACTGCGACCTATCAGTACACAATGTCCGGCGGCGGAAGCAGTGCTGCTGGGCCCGTCTCCACGGCCACTTTCAACGTGACCGGAGCGGGTACCATGACGAACAATCCATACACGAAGGTTACGATCGACTCGCTACAACCTTGCGGCGGAGGGACGGCGGGCCCGGCGATGGTCTACGGCAACATCACCGGAACGATCTGCAAGGCGAACGCAGGCGGCACCTGGGGCATCTACTTTGTTCCTTCCGGTGCTCCCGCCGGAACCTACTCTTACGTTCAGCTGATTAACACCGACACAACTACCTACACTCCCAACAGCGGGTCTTTGTATACGTGCACCACGAGTCAAGGGGTGGATTCTGCTTATCCGTACGCAGGGATCATCCCAAACACCAATCCACCTCAGGCCCTCGACGCCCCAGGTGTTCCCCTGCCGTCCGTAAACTACAAGACCGTGAACCGAAGCTTCAGTGCGACAATGTTCTTGCTGTTCACATCGAGCGTTGCGAATTCGATCCCGGTTCCACTCGGCTACCAGACATGGGCGTTCAACGGAACTGCGAAATGCACGTCGTCCTGTGGAACCGTTGCTAACTGGACTCCGACAACGAACGGAACGCCAGGACCGGTCGGTTCCTTCGCCGCAAGCAACGGAACGCAGACGACGGATGGCTATACGGCCTTAAAATACGGGTATCCGATTTGGGGTAACGTGGCTACCCAAAGCTGCCACTGAGATCAAGGAGGGGAAATGCGCAGACTAGTGGGTGTATTACTGATTGCTTCGACATTGGCCCTGGGGGCACCCTCGGATAAGACTTCTCCTTTTTCGATTCGAATCAGCGCCGACAAATCTGAGGTTAAGGCTGGGTCGGATATTTTCATAAAGATCCAGCTCACGAACATCTCAAATCACACAGTGGATTGTACGAGGGTTCCTAGCAATGGCTCGGATATTGCCTATCAGTACGACGTGCGAGACCTCAGCGGCAATCCTGCGGCGAAGGTGCCCAAGGAACACCCGGAGATTGGTGCGCCGTTCCACGTTTGGCCCTGTGTCGTCAAGCCTGGCGAAAGCACAACTTTGGATGAGAATCTGATCAGTCGCGAATATGACATGACCCGTCCCGGCAAATATGCGATTAGCGTATCCCGATTCATCGAGGGTGACCGTAAAGAGGCCGGAGTCGTCAAGTCGAACGTAATTACGGTAACGGTAATTCCCTAGGCCGATGCGCGTTCTTTGCATACTTCGTGTCTCCATCGTAGCCGCATTTGTTCTTGTTTTTTGCGGGAGGGCTAGCTCTGCCAGTAATAGTGCTCCCGTTTCAGCTTGGAATTCCGCTGCCCTACAGGGCATCCGCGACGCCAAGCTCGGTCCTCCCATGGTCGCCCGTGCGCTCGCCATCGTCCACACCTGCATGTACGACGCTTGGGCTGCCTACGATGAGCGCGCCGTCGGGACGCAATTACAAGGCGCGCTACGCCGTCCCGCCGCCGAACGAACGCTGGCCAACAAGGAACGGGCCGTCAGCTACGCTGCATATCGAGCGCTCGTCGACGTGCTGCCCGTCGATACGAATTCCGTTTACATCCCTCTGATGAAGCAGCTCGGCCACGATCCCAACGACAACTCAACTGACATCGAGACGCCGACCGGCATCGGCAACGTCGCCTGCGCCGCTGTCCTTGAATTCCGCCATCATGACAAGTCGAACCAACTCGGAGACCTTGCTCAAGGCCCCTATTCCGATTGGACGAGCTATCGCTCTGTGAATATCCCCAGCCCGGTTCCAGCGCGGTCCGGACCCTCCGATCCCAATCACTGGCAGCCGCTTACTTATGTCAACTCCACCGGCGACCTGATGACCCAACGTTTTGTTGGTGCGCAGTGGTGCGACGTCACTCCGTTCGCCTTGGAAAGCGGTGACGAATACCGCGGGCTTGTGGGACGGTTCGGACCGGCAACTTACGGATCGAAGGAGTACCAGGAGCAGGCCGACGAACTTGTCAGCCTGAGCGCAAGTCTCACCGACAAGCAGAAGATGATCGCCGAGTACTGGTCCGACGGGCCCAACTCCGAGCAGCCGCCGGGACACTGGGCGCTCTTTGCACAGTGGGTCTCCGAGCGAGACCGTCACACCTTGGACGATGACGTCAAAATGTTTTTCGCCCTAAGCAACGCGATCTTCGACTCCGGCATTGCCGCCTGGGATGCGAAACGAAACTATGACTCGGTTCGTCCCGTTACCGCCATCCCGTTCTTATTTCGAGGCAAGACTATCCCCGCCTGGGGTGGTCCCGGCAAAGGCACGGTAGAAATGGATGGTTCGCAATGGCTTCCATATCAGGCGGCGACTTTTCCCACGCCGCCATTTCCGGAGTATGTTTCCGGCCACAGCACGTATAGCGCGGCGGCAGCGAGCATTCTGGAACTGTGGACAGGCAGCGATCGGTTCGGCAAGTCGGTGATCCTTCCCGCAGGAAGCTCAAGGATCGAGCCAGGGTTGACACCGGCGCACCCGCTAACTTTGCGCTGGGAGACATTCACCGACGCAGCGAACGAGGCGGGCCTTTCACGCCGCTATGGGGGCATCCACTTCCGCGCCGCTGATCTGGCCGGGCGATTGCTCGGTCGAGTTGTGGCTTACCGTGCGTGGGCCACCGCACAGGCTTACTTCGACGGAACTGCGGGCAGTCGGTACGATGTTGATCGGAGCACAGTGATGTCCACTACTCCTGCCATGCCAGGCGACTCACAACTGCGATGAGACCCTGGGCTGACGCGAATCAGAAGCACCTATTTCTTTCGATCAACCAAATTCAGCGACAGACCTCGCGAGCAAGCACTTGGAAGCGACATGCCCGTGTCGCTGTAGTTTGATTGGGTAATGGTCATGCTTGTGGGTGCACTCTCTGGCCCCACTGGCTGGACCAGGAAACGGTCACTAATCGAGAGTTGGACCGGCGGCGAGGCGCAAACCACTGAGCCCTGAGGTACCCTGGGCGCCAGCGAGAAAACGTTCTGGCAACGCTAGGCTGGTGCGAAATGGCCTGAAGGTGACGCTATCCGTAAAGCGGGTGCTATTTATGCGATCCACGACGATAGCACTCGTTGAAATGCCCAACTGCAGTCTTCGGAGCGCGATTGCTAATACCATTTTCCATGCACTTATTTATTCCCAGGACGCAGATGTGCAGCACATTCTAACTTTTAGTTCGGATTCCGTAACAAACAAGAGGAGCGAAACTCAAGTGTTCACTTTTGAACAGACAGAGTTGTGTGCAATCGAGCATCCTTTCCGAAGGGACACAGATAGCCCTGTGGGTTGCGCCGGAACAGTGCCTAGTATTCAGACTTACGAGCGAACAACGACGCTCATTAGGTTGGGCCTGAAGTTGGCAGGAGGCCACAATAACCTCGACTTATCCACCCCCGAAAAAGATCATTCTCTGCGTTGATGCCGATGACGCGATCCTGCGCTACGAAAAGGCGCTGCTCGAGAGGTCTGGATACGCAGTTCTCACGGCAGCATCGGCGCGACAAGCACTCAGACTTGTGACAATGTGCAAGTGCGATGCAGTGCTCCTCGACTACGAGATGCCTGCGGTGAGCGGAAACGAAGTTGCTTCCGAAATCAGACTCGTAAGACCGGAGCTGATTGTCATCCTGCTTTCCGCTAGCGAAGTACCAACGCAGGCATTGGCTTTGGTCGATGCATTTGTGCCTAAGCTTGAAGCAAGCCGACAGTTGCTGCCAATGATTGTTGAGCTTTGCAGCCGGAGTCAGGATGCAAGACATCAGCGAGACGGCGTTCAGCACGAAGATCGGCGATGAGCATTGTGCCGGCCCTCCCCCAATGTTGTCGAAGTCTTCCTCCCAGTCGGTTGGACCCGTAAGCGGAAATCTGTACACGTGTCGGGTCCTCAAAGCCATTTAGCGACACCCCCGTGATGTGAGCAAGTACCTCGTCGGCTTTGGCTGAAGCTGTAGGTACCGTCTCGGCACTGTGCAGTAGCGCCCTTGGGTGGCGCTGAGCAGTTCTCAGGACGCGGAACCGTCTGCCCTTTGCTATTCACGTAAGTGCCATTGTCCGTGCATTTCGGTTTTGCCTGGTTCGGCTTAGTATCACTACTCGTTGCCGAGGGAGACTGGGACTGTGAGGCAGACAGAGTCTGGGCGGCGAAAGGCTGCGACAGCAGACCTAGAACAGCCGCGAACGTGCGAAGAGTGTGACGAAGTGTGCGCACGGTGTTGCGGCACCTCCAAGAACAAGAATCGAGCTGCTCGGGCCCGGAGTTCCCTAGGGTTGGACTGACGGCGAGGGCGTGGACCACTGATCTGAGTCCCCGTCACCGCTGTGAAGTTGCCCTGCCGCCAGCGGGTCAACGTTACGGCAGCGCTAGGCTAGTGCGAAATGGCCTGAAAGTGATGTATCCGGCACGCCGGTGCCAGAGACAGCATACTGCCACACAAGTAGTCTCGCCGCACGAACCAAACACTTCTCCCAGGAGCAATTGAATTCAGATAGCCTATTGCCCGGACTGCGGCGAGAACACGGGGCATAAGCGCGCCCTTGGCGCGCGCACCATACTCCGGACCCTTCTGACGGGCGGCCTGTCTCTTCTGGCTGTGCCGGTGTATGGGAGGCGCTGCATCATCTGTGGCCTCACCGTAGAAGAGGCAGCGCCGCTGCAAACCAGTGGGAATGTGACTGCGAGTGACCAGGCGCAGGGATGGTTGCTGTTGCTGGGAGTCGTATTCTTGCTGGTGCTAGCCTGGCACCACTAGTCTTGTTCCGCACACGCTATCAACCTGCAAAGCTAAGGAGTGTCGGGGTGGTAACCGTCTGGACAGAAGATTATGCTCTTTCGCAAACGAGTGCGCTTGAGATGCTTGTTGACAAATGTGGCGATTAGTTCCGGGGTACCGTTATATCGTTCAGTTTGGCAGAGTTTCTGGCCAAGGAAACCCACGAAGATGAGAGCCGCTCATTTGTGTAGGGTTCGCGCTGTCAGGAGACAGCTAGCAACAGGTCCCATCGACTAAACAGGGAGCTTTCGCGATGCCGACGTTCTCTCAAGTATTCAGGCTCGGGAACGTATTGCGCGCCGCACTAGTGGAGCCCGACGTTGAACAGGCCGCGACCGTAAACGGCAAAAGCGGGCCGTCGGCGGGCCAGAATGGCAAGCCTGCAACGGCCCGGGCTCGGGCGGTCAAGGTGG
>Ga0210409_10001429_pt1 | contig 31493 bp, 29 predicted proteins | sample IncBWH17MmetaG_FD_161649 | JGI IMG/M metagenome (GOLD analysis project Ga0210409, IMG submission 161649) | Forest soil microbial communities from Barre Woods Harvard Forest LTER site, Petersham, Massachusetts, United States - Inc-BW-H-17-M | ecosystem: Environmental > Terrestrial > Soil >...
GGAAATTGTGCAATTGCTGGCGGAAGGTAAAAGCAGCAAAGAAGTGGCAGCCCAGTTGGGATTGAGCGTTAAAACCGCCGAAACACATCGCGCCAATATCATGCGTCGTCTGGATTGCCACTCGGTTAGCGAATTGGTCCGCTACGCAGTTCGCAATAACATCATTGAGGCTTGAGCATCATTGAGGCCTGAGGGTCCCTCTGTAGGGCATCAAACATACCGCCTTCCGCGTGCCTAAGGGCCCCTCGATAGTCCGCCCTATTCCCTCCTTTCGCCCTTGTATGGTTTTCTGAGCGCGGACTACCGAACAGGAGGTTTCCATGAACTGGGACCAAATCGAAGGAAAGTGGAAGCAAGCGGCGGGGAAGATCAAGGAGAAGTGGGGCAAGCTCACCGATGATGACTTGCAGATGGTGCGGGGCAAGCGCGACCAGCTCGTAGGCAAGATCCAGGAACGTTACGGAATCGCGAAAGACGAAGCGGAGCGCCAAGTCGATGAGTTTTCGCGCACCTACGATACAGACGAAACTACGACGCGGGAAAAAATCCGTAGCGCGGGCCGCTAGCAGGTTTTAATCCACGATGTACTCAGAAAAGCCGAAGCGCTAGCGCGCTTCGGCTTTTTCTTTTGGTTGAAACATTCTTACCGCAACGCTTCCACCGGGCGATCGTAACCGGTCATTTCCAAATAGCCGACACCTCCAATGGACGCTCGGTCCCTGGTTCCGGCCAAATCTACGGAGCCTTCCCAATACGAAGGAGTGAATCCCACCGATGACGCGAGCTCTTGTGAGGGCAGCGACGTCGAGCAGTTTATTACGATGTTGAGTTTTGGCACGGAGATCTTCCACCCCATCGGGTAGATTGCGTGCGTAACTGGACTCGTCCATGCAATCCCCGTGGGGTCCATCCTGAATTCCTCTTTGCCAAGATGAATTGTGTCCCCACCCGCGTTCACAAACGTGCCTGCGGAGTGCGGATCGATCGACCCGTCTTTGCGGCGAATCTGGAACAACATCAGTTCCGTGTTGTCTGCGAATTGCATACTCATCCAGTCCCAGCCAATTTGATCGGCCTCGAGTTGATGGGTGAAAAACTCATGGTCCATCCAGGCCGTGCCCGTTACTTGGAACTGCTGGCCAGCCAATTCAATTTCACCCGCCGTACCCAGGCGTGTCAGTGAGATATAGTGCGAAGCGCGGCCTTGCCCTTCGCCTTTTTGGCTCACGCCATTCTGCCCCTGAATCACGGGAGGCTTTGCGGAGGTCAGCGTGAAGTGAATTGAAAATCTCTCGTCGATGGCTTGCAGAACTTGCTTGTTCCCCTGCCAAAAAACCCGCCAGTTACCGTTCCAGATTCGACGCTCCGCCTCACTTACCCCCGCGATCGCCGGGCCCGCTCGGTTGGTGCGCTCGGCGTGAAGGAACTTGCCGCCGTCCAAATCGCTCAGGGCCAAGTGCGCGAGATACAGGTCGCGCACGTCCCAAGTGCCGGTCGATTTAGTTTCGCGATCGATGCCTTGCCGAAAAAACGTCAACTCAAAACCAAAACGACGCCCGTCCGCGGACTTCACATTCCCGGTGTAATACCACCATTCGGTCCGGAAGTCCGGATGATTGAAGTGATCTCGCGGAAAGGCATAGCGGTAGCCGGGCATTGCATCTCTGTATTGTGCCGATGCCGCAACAGCGACTATGAAACCCGTCAGCGCGGCGGCCCATGCTCGCCTACTCTTCATGGACTACCGCGATCGGATTCAGTCGCACGGCCACGCGGGCCGGATACAAACCCGCCAATACAGTCGCGGCATACACCACTGTCAAGGCTCCCAGCAGCACCGCAACCGGCCAATGAAAACGAATGGTCCAGCCGAACGACTGCTTGTTGATCACATAAATGAGGATCAGCGAAAGAGCAAAGCCCAGCGCAATACCTGCAAAGTTGGCGATGAGGCCAATCAGGCCCGCTTCAATCAAAATGAGTTTGCGGATTTGTCCGCTCGCAGCGCCCAAAAAGCGAAGAAGACCCAGTTCGCGGCGCCGGTCGATCACCAGGGCCAACAAGGCACCGGCAACACCCATAACCGCAACGAGGACGGCGATGGCTTCCAGCGCATAAGTGATCGCAAACGTTCGGTCAAAGATCCGCAGCGCTTCGCCGCGCAAGTCGCGATTGGTGAACATCAGCACGCGATGACCGGCAGCGGTACGTTCGATTTCGGCGCGAACGTCTTCTAGACGCGCACCAGGGCTCACGTAAATGGCCAGATTCGACGCCGCAGGGTCCGGCAAGTACTGCAGCATGACAGTGCGGTCCATCAGAACGCTGCCGCGCTCGCTCGAGTAGTCGTAGTAAACGTCCGCGACGCGGAACGAGGCGGCGCGGTCGCCCAGCGACAGCTTGATGGATCCACCGGCTCGCAAATGATGTTTGTTGGCAAACGGCTCGCTTACCAGAACTGCATGGGAATCGCGCAACTCGGTTAAAACTTCGCTAGTCTTACGCCCCGACAGAAAGTCCGCATTGTGATACTCGCGAAGGACGTTCAGCTCGATGGATCCCAAGCCCGCAGGCATGCCTTCATAGCTGATCTCGTATTCGCGCAGCCGGTCAATCGCGGCGACTCCTGGGAGCCGCGCGATTTTGTCCGTCAGCTCCACATCAATCGTCGGATGGCGATCGGCCGCCGGAGTTCCTGCCGGGCGCAGGTACAAGTCCGCGGGTAATTGATCGCCCATCCACAGCAACACCGTCTCGCGAAAGCTGCCGACCATAATGCCGACCGCAGTCATCATGGCAATCGCCGTCGAGAGGGCGCCGACCAAGACCGATGTGCGTCTCAGTGAGGACGAGAGGCTCCGTGAGGCAAGCACCGCCTGGACCCCTAACACCCTCTTCAGCAATCGCGATGATAGCCCGGCGATTCCGTCGACCAACACAGGCATCGCAAACGCCGATGCCCCGATCAGCAGGAGTGACGCGAAATAGCCGAACAGTGGCTTGCCACTAATCGCGGGAGCACGCGACGCCGCGGCTGCTGCCAATCCGACCACGGTTGCGATCAATGCGTCCCGCATTTTGTGGACGCGCGTTGCATATTCCCGGCGGCCGTGAGCCATCGCCTCGACAGGTGGAACGAAAGCGGCCTCTCGAGCCGGGGAATATGCCGAAGATACCGCGATCCCCACCCCAATCAGAAAAGCGAGCAAAATCGAGATCGGTGTCAACGCAATTGCATCCGGCCTGCTGCTGACATACAAAGCTTCCACTGTTTCGCCCATCAATCGCACCGCGCCGCCAGCCATCAGCCGGCCCAAGGGCACGCCGATCAGCGCGCCCAGAAACCCGAAGCACGCCGCCTCAACCACAAACGCACCCAGAATCGCAGCACGACTCGCCCCCACCGCCCGCACAACTCCTATCTCCGCTCGGCGCCGCACCACCGAAACCGAAATCGTGTTGTAAATCAAAAACGCGCCCACAATCAGCGCGATATAACTCAGCAATCGCAGGTTCCAGCGAAATGCCGCTAGCATGCGACGATTCTCATTCGTTCCAGCGCCGGCCGCGCGCACTTGCATGCCTTCCGGGAGCACCGTTTGGAGCCGCTGCTTCCATTCATCAAGGCTCGGCGACCTCGGTACCTGAACCAAAATCCGATCAACATGGCCGAAGCGCTTGAGTGCGTACTGCGCCGTCGAGATATCCATCACAATGGCTGATGTACCGCCCTTCGAGTCCGCAAATACACCACGCACGGTGTAATTCGCAATCTGATCGTTGATGAGCAGCGCAATCGTATCGCCGCTTTTTCGCCCGAGGCTCTCCCCGAGCCAGACGCTGCCTCTCGCAGCCAAACCTTTCCAGATGTCGCGGCCGCCGCTGAAACCCGAAAGGTTCTTACCCCGGCTAACTTCTGCCACCAAATCCAATCCGATTAAAGGAACTGTCTTTTTCGTCTCGGTCAAAACCGCATAGTCCTCGACCCGCGCTGTAATGCGGAGCGGATACGGCAAAGCGTTAAGCGTTCCCACTGAATCCTCTGGCACGCCGCCCGCTGTCACGATTTCCAGATCGTTGTCCCCGGCCAGCGTCTCCATGGACGAGTGAAAAGAACCGGCGGCAGCGGTGCCCGCCAAATCGATGGCCAGCACCACCGCCACGCCCAGCGCAATCGCCAGCAGCGTTAGCAAAGTCCGCATCGGTTCGCGAAACAGCGGCCGAACAATCAATCTGTAAAAAAGGAGAAGTCGGAGCATGCCTACCGCCGCGTCATTTCTGAAATTTGGCCGTCGCGCAGCTTAACCACCACATCCGCCAGCGCCGCAGCCTCCGCGCTGTGCGTGGCCATGATCGTTGCCGTATTTTGCTGTCGCGTCAGACGCTGCAGCAATTTCAGGATTAAGTCTCCCGTCGATGTGTCCAGATTTCCGGTTGGTTCATCCGCCAGCAGAATAGCCGGACTCTGCACCAAAGCTCTGGCGATCGCCACGCGTTGCATTTGTCCGCCCGAGAGCTGATGCGGGTACCGCTCGCCGAATTCCGCAAGGTCCACCCATGAGAGCCTTTCGCGTGCCGTCTCTCTGGCGTTGCGCTTGCCCGCCAAGAGCAGCGGCAGTTCGACATTTTCAAATACCGTCAGCGTGTGAATCAATTGAAAGGACTGAAAAATAAACCCGACCTTTTCCCCGCGAATATTGGCTAGCGCATCATCGCGCAACGATGTTGTTACGACACCATCGACTAGCACCGTCCCGGAGGTGGGCAGATCCATTGCCCCTGCTAGACTCAACAACGTTGACTTGCCGCACCCGCTGCGTCCCGCCAACGCAACGAACTCTCCTCGCTGGACATCCAGCGATAAATTGTTGAGCGCCCGCACCGGTTGTTCGTCCGTGTAGTAATCCTTGGTGACGTTCTGGAGAGAGAGAATGGGCATTAGGAGTGATGAACTCACAATTGTGGCGCAGCAACCATCGCCACGCCACGGAAAATGTGAACAGGCGGGACCCAAGTATTCAGCGCAAAATAGAAGGTGCTTTAACGCTTCACTGAGGCTAGCGCTTTCTCGATCGCGCCCGTGACCTCCGGCGAGTCAGGAGTCACCGCAGGCTCGAATCGCGTGATGATTTGCCCGTCGGGCCCAACCAGGAATTTCGTAAAGTTCCACTGAATGTCGCCGCCGGTCTTCGGATTCGCCGTCTTGTCAGTCAAATATTGGTAGAGCGGTGCTTTGTCGTCGCCCTTCACGGACACCTTCGACATCATCGGGAAGGTCACGTTGTACTTCGATTGGCAGAAGGTCTTGATCTCCTGGTTCGTTCCCGGTTCCTGAGCCCCAAAATTGTTCGCCGGAATGCCCACAATCACAAAGCCCCGATCCTTGTACTTCTCATAAATCGCTTCGAGCGCCGTGTACTGCGGAGTGAAGCCGCAGCGGCTGGCCACGTTCACCAGCATCACCACTCTCCCTTTGTATGCGGAAAGCGGCGCAGGCTGGCCGTCGATGGTATTTAGCGTGTAGTCATATATATTTTTCTCCGCGCCAATCAACAAGGCGGCGCTGAAGGCCATCCAGATCACTGACCGAAAGAGTGTTCTTATCACTTTTCCTCCGTCTTCTTTTTACATGGAATTGTCGCGGCCTGCAAATTCGCCACGTGCCGCCACAAATCAGCTTTCTCGCGGCACGGCCAACCTTCACCTCCCCATTGAGCCTGCACGCTCACTGGTATAGACTTCGCGCGCGTCGGTTGTAGAAGGTCTCACAGAACGCAGGGTGCCGATTAATAGGAGGCGCGGATGCTATATGCGTCAGAGGTCGCGGTCGCGCACCGCAACCTGGCAACGGTAGACCTCGTCATCATCGGGGTTTATTTCGCCATCGTGTTTGGCATCGGCATGTACTTCGCCCGGAAAGAACGCTCCTCCGAAGATTATTTCCTCGCCGGCCGCGACATCGGATGGTTCTTCATCGGCGCATCCTTGTTCGTGTCCAATATTTCCACCGAGCACTTCATCGGTCTGTCCGGCACCGGTGCATCGTCGGGCCTCGCGGTGGGTCATTTCGAATGGCTGGCTTGCCTGATACTCCTCATCCTCGGTTGGGTCTTCGTGCCCTTCTACCTGCGCAGCAACGTCTTCACCATGCCTGAGTTCCTCGAGCGCCGCTTCAATCGCCAATCCGCTGTGTATCTGGCCGGCATCTCCATCATCGCCTACATCTTCACCAAGATCTCGGTACAGCTCTACGCTGCCAGCGTGGTCCTCGAACGTGTTGCGGGCTGGTCATTGTGGAAGACAGCAGTCGTTTTGGTAATCGCGACCGGGATTTACACCGTCGCCGGCGGCTTGGCCGCGGTCATTTATACCGACACCGTTCAGACTCTCATCCTGATCACCGGCGCCGTCGCGCTCACCATTATTGGCCTGGGACGCGTCGGCGGCCTGGGGCATCTCCGCACCATGGTGCCACCCGACTACTTCCACATGATCAAACCGATATCCGATCCAAACTTCCCATGGACGGGAATCTTTTTCGGCGCGCCCATTCTCGGCATCTGGTACTGGTGTACTGACCAGGTCATTGTGCAGCGCGTGCTCTCCGCGCGCGACGAAGGTCATGCCAAGGCCGGCACGATTTTTGCGGGCTTCCTGAAAATCCTGCCCGTCTTTATGCTCGTCCTACCCGGTATCATTGCCTTCGCCCTCTTCCCGGAGCAGGTCAAGAAGCCAGACTTCGCTTACCCCAGTCTCGTCCTCAATCTGCTTCCCGTCGGTCTTGTCGGGTTGGTGATGGCCGCTCTACTTGCCGCGGTAATGGGTGCGATGAGCTCGGTCTTCAACTCTGCGTCGACGCTTGTTACCCTCGACTTCTATAAGAAGATCCGCCCGCAAGCTTCCGAGAAGCAACTCGTCAATTTTGGCCGCGTCGCCACTGGCGTCATGGTCCTTCTTGGTCTTCTGTGGGTTCCCTTCATCGGTTACATCAGCAGCCAGCTGTACATTTATCTGCAAAGCGTGCAAGCCTACATCAGCCCGCCGATCTCCGCCTGTTTCATTCTCGGGATCCTGTGGCCCCGGCTGAACGGTGCGGGCGCCATCACCTCGCTCTTGACGGGCTTTGTCTTGGGCGCGACCCGCTTCATCCTCGAGCTTGCTGATCGGGCCGGTGGCAGTCATTTCCAGTCGTCAGCCATCCGCTGGCTGATCGACATGAATTTCCTGCATTATGCGATTTTTATGTTCGTGATCTGCTCCGCCGTGCTCATCGGCGTGAGTCTGATGACTCCCGCTCCCAATCGCGAGCGTCTGGCCGGTCTGACCTTCGCCACGGTGGACGAAAAAATGGCTGCCGTTGCCGTCGGCACGCCGGTCCGCAAACCTGCGCTGGAAACCCCGACGGAACATCGTATCAACGTCATCTTTAGCCTGTTGCTGCTGGCTACCGTCATCAGTTTGTGGATTTACTTCCGTTAGGAACGGGACAGCGCCGTAGATACCATGGGCTTAACTTATATCCAGACTCTGAAGCCAAGCGTCACCCAGCAGGAAGCCCTGCGCACATTTTCCGCCGCAAAGCTTTCTACCCTCTATTGGCGAATACGCAGCGGCCCGTTGCGGCGCATCGCCGATGTTTACGTTCCGTACTGGCTTTATCGCGTGCAGTACAACATGGGCCGTGCCGCGCACTCTACTCTCTTTGCCATGGATGCCGTCAACGGTTCCCTGGATCTTTTCACTTTTCCGCAAATACCTGGCCCGGCGGATCTCGTCCGCATCCACACCCGGAATTTCGTGGCGACTTCCTTGCACCCGTCTTGTGCCGAAGCTTTGCTCCGTCAAAAGGTTCTCCGCGTCATTTTTCAGCAAGGTTTTTTCAAAGTGCGCGACTTGAACTTGGAAATCACGCGGGAGCCCATTGAATTGCACGTTCCGTATTGGCTTGGTTTCTACGGCAACACAGTCGCGCGTTGTCGCGCGATGGACGCAGTACGCCGTCGCATCGAGGGCGCCAAGGCTACCGCGTTGTTCGAATCGTGGCTCGCGGCTTAAGCAGCAAACGATTTTGCGATACAGTGGAGTCCCTTCCGTTTTGTATCGTCTCGGAAATAACATTGGGAGATATTTTCATGCTCGTTCTGGCAAGACGTCGCGCAGCGGTTTGGCTCGCGTTCGCATTTAGCGCGACCAGCGCTTCGGCGCAAGGCTGGCAGCATCTCGGCACTCTTCAGCACGTAGAAAAGCTTAGCGACGGCGTCGAACTGACCGCCGGTCGCGCCAAAGTTCGCATCACCGCATTCAACGAAAACGTCATCCGGGTGCGCGTCGCGCCCGAGGCCAAATTTCCCACAGATTCTTCCTGGGCAGTCATTGCATCCACGCAGCCGCCAACCATCAATATCGCGGACACCAAAACCCAGATAAAGATGATCGCCGGGAACACCACCGTGCTCGTTCAGAAATCGCCCCTGCTCATCCGCTTCGCCGATGCCGCCGGAAATATTCTCCTCGCCGACGAACCCAGCCTCCCCATGGCCTTCGATGGTCCCCGCGTTCACGTCTGGAAAAAAATGCCGGCCGACGAAAATTATTACGGCCTGGGCGACAAAACCGGCCCCATGAATCGCCGAAACCGCGCCTTCACGATGTGGAACACCGACCAGTTCGGCTGGAGCGAATCCACCGATCCCCTCTACAAAGCCATCACTTTCTTCATGGGCCTGCACAAAGGCGTCGCCTGGGGCGTTTTTTTCGACAACGTCCACCGCAGCAGCTTCGATTTCGGCAAGGAGTCGCCCGACTATTTTTCCTTCGGCGCCGAAGGCGGTGAGCTGAATTACTATTTTTTTGCGGGTCCCGAACCTAAGAACGTCGTGCAACAGTACACCGCGCTCGTCGGCCGCTCGCCGCTGCCCCCACTATGGAGCCTTGGCTATCAGCAAAGCCGCTACAGTTACTACCCCGAAGCCCGTGTTCGTGAAATTGCTTCCACCCTGCGAGCTAAGAAAATTCCCGCGGACGTAATCTATCTCGATATCGACTATCAGCAGGGCAATGCCCCGTTCACCATCAATCGCGAGTACTTCCCGCACTTTGAACAGATGGTCGCTGACCTCCGCTCGCGGGGGTTTCGCCTGATCACTATCACCGACCTGCACATCAAAAAAGATCCCGGGCACGGTTACACTCCCTACGACTCAGGCTCCAAGAACGATGTGTTCGTCAAAAATCCCGACGGCTCGACCTTTGTCGGAATTGTCTGGCCCGGCCAGAGCGTCTTTCCTGATTTTACGCTAACGCGCGTACGCGATTGGTGGGGCACCCTCTACAAAGATTTCGTCGCCATGGGCGTCTCGGGCTTTTGGAACGACATGAACGAGCCTGCCCTCTTTGAGCGCGCCGATAAAACCATGCCGCTCGACACGCGCCACCGGCTCGATGACGGCACTACTCTCGACCACCGCGCCATCCACAACGTCTACGGAATGGAAAATGTTCGCGCCACCTATGACGGCCTGCGCAAGTTGCAATCCGATGAGCGCCCCTTCGTGCTCACCCGCGCCGCCTACTCTGGCGCCCAGCGCTACGCTGCCACCTGGACCGGTGACAACAGCAGCACGTGGAATCACCTCAACATGAGCACGCCTATGCTACTCAGCCTCGGACTATGCGGCTACACCATGGCCGGCGACGACATCGGCGGCTTCGCCGGTTCGCCTCCCGCCGATCTCCTAACTCGCTGGTTTGAAGTCGGCGCGCTAAATCCCATTTATCGCGATCACACCGGCAAAGGCACATTGGATCAGGAACCGTGGGTCCACGGCGCACAACACGAAGCCATTCGACGCCGCTTCGTGGAGCTTCGTTACCAGCTCCTTCCGTACATATACACCGCGATTGAAGAGACTTCCCGCACCGGACTCCCCGCCATGCGCCCGGTTTTTCTCGACTACCCGCAAGCCGAAGATTTCTACGGCAACAATCGCGACTTCCTGTTCGGCAGCGACCTATTCGTCGCTCCTGTAACCACCGAGATGGTCGACGCCGAAGAGGTACAACTTCCGCCCGGCGACTGGTACGACTACTGGACTTCGCAAAAACTTAGCAGCAAAAACAAAATTACCCTGCACCCCGCCCTTGACGAAATGCCCCTATACGTTCGCGCCGGCGCAATTATTCCCGCTCAGCCCATCGTGCAAAATACCGCCGAAAAGCCTGCCGGTCCTCTTGGATTGCGCGTGTATGCAGGAGAAAACTGCCGCGGCTCGCTGTACCAAGACGATGGCCACAGCTTCGCCTACCAGCGAGGTGAGCTATTGCGCGTGACCTATTCCTGTCAAGCGTCGCCCGCTGCGATCACCGTTGCTTCCACCACCGATAGAAATTCCTTTCAACCGTGGTGGAACAGCGCCGAAGTAACTGTCTTCGGTGCTAACGCTGAACCCAGAGAGGTGCGCATCGGCGATCGCGTCACCCACGAATGGCGCTACGACGCCGCAACGCATTCGGTCATTTTCACCGTGCCTAATGCGGGGCAAAACTGGACCGCACAATTGATGTTTTGAGTCTTAATCCAAAGAAAAAATAGTAACCGACTCCGCAGGCGCTCGGATATGGACTTCCTTGCCATTCAACTCCGCGCTAGCTTCACCAAACAATTGCGACATTCTTACGGCGTTCTGAGCGGGCGTATCCGCCAATGTAAAACGCAATTCGCTCGGCTTCGCCGAATTGTGGAAAACTACCAGCACCCGGTCATCTTCCGTTTCGCGCAAGAAAACGTAAGACCCATCATCTGAAAACAGATGCCACAGTCGTCCACTATTCAGGGCCGCGTGTTCACGGCGTAAATGCAAGAGCGTCTGGACATACAAAAAGAGCTCCTGCTGCTCGCGCGTCCGCCCCGCCGCCGAAAACGCATTTTTCGAGTCTTCGCGCCAGCCGCCCGGGAAATCCCGACGGTTATCCGGATCGCCTCCGCCCGCCATTCCAATTTCATCGCCATAATAAAGCTGGGGAATTCCGCGCAGTGTCAGCGTCAATGAAAACGCCATTCTCAGCTTCGCCGTCGAGCTGCCCTTCGCGCTCGCGAACCTCGCCACATCATGGTTCCCAAGAAACGTCACCAACTCATCCGGTCGCGAATACAGCCAGTCGTGCCGCAACACATCCGCAATACGCCCCGCCGGGCCGCCATTCAGCAACACATCGCGCAGCGCGAAGTACATCGGATAGTCGAAAAGCGTGCTCACGCCCGTATCGATCCCGTCAAAGTGCTTCTGTCCGCCGACAAAAAACGAAGTCACGCTCGCATCCGGATGAAACACCTCACCGATCGTCGTCAACCGCGGATAAATTCGTCGCAGTCCAGCGTGCCAGCGTGCCCAGAATTCCCGTGAGACATACGGAAACGTATCCACGCGAAATCCGTCCAGCCCTGACCCCTCCGCCCACCAGATCGCGTTCTGTAATAAATACTGCGCCACCACCGGGTTTTCCGTATTCATATCCGGAAGAAGATTCACAAACCATCCCTCCGTTAGGTTGCGCCACAAGCGCGACGGCGCATGCGGATCGACTAGCGCCTCGAATAGGTCGTGACCTTGATTTTTCCCTTCGCCATAGAAACTGCCGCTCGTCGCCGCCGACGAATTCAAATGGTGCCGAACGGTACCGTGAAACCAGTCCGGCAGGGGAGGCTTCGTAGCCCAAGAGTGTTTCGGCCCGACGTGATTCGGCACGATGTCGAAAACAATCTTCATCCGCTCCTTGTGCGCCGCGGCAACCAACTCCTGATAATCCCGCAATGTTCCCAGGTGTGGCTCCACCGCATACAAATCCACCGCACCGTAACCGTGATAATCCTCCGGCGCGCCATTTTTCACGATCGGTGTCAGCCACAAGGTTGTGACGCCCAAATCCCTCAAGTAACCGAGGTGCTCACGAACCCCCTGCAAATTCCCACCATGATAAGCGCGCGGCGTCGCACGATCGTGGAAACCCGGTGCCTCCGCAGGTTCATCATTCGCCGGATCGCCACTCGCAAAACGGTCCGGCATGATCAGATAGATCGAGTCCGCCGTAGTGACTCCCTGAAACCTGTGAATGCTCTGCTCACGCGCCGCAAGTGGCAATTCGAATGAAACTATCCCCGTCGGCGTGGTAATCCGGCAAACCGCCGTACCCGATTTCAGCTCCGCTCCTAATTTCAACCATACGAACAGGTAATCCCCGCCCGCAGTCGCCTGCGTGCGTCCCACCACCAGCTCTGGCAAATTGCACGAAACTCCAGTCGCTTCCAGATTCCGCCCGCTCAGCAGCACCATAAGCTCCGGCGTCAGTCGCAACCACCAATTCGGCGGCTCGACTTTGCTCACTACGGGAGAATTGTCGGAAGAGTTTGCGGCCGGGGGCGCTTGCGCGCTAAGTGGAAACGCTTCAATCCCAGCCGCAACGGAGATTAAGCACAAGAGTAAAAGCAAGCGAAGTCGCAGCGCGCGCAGCACACCGCAAGCATAAGAAAAAACCAGCGTGTTCGCTAGCCCCCGATCTTGCCGCCTGCTTCCGTGAATACCAGTGCCCCAAACGCTTCGGGCACATGAAAATTCGGCGCCGGTGTATTCGTCGGCCGCCAAGCCGAATAAAACCGCGGCTCCTCCGCTCCTTCTACTCGAAAAAAATTTACCCTCCACACCGCCGGTATCTCAAAACGCGCAATCAGGCTTTTCATTGGTACCGCGACGATCGCGATCCACTGCTTCTGCTGTTCATCGATATTCACCCGCCGTCGCAAGCCGCTGCGCAAGTCATGCTTTTCGCCCGGAGCAATCTCCAAGTCAACCCAAGCTCCATTCGGCGCCACTTCAATCTCTTTGTAGCAACTCGGGTGCGACCCGCGCGGCTGCAGAAACACTTCGCAAACATCGCGATCCCAAAGCCGATCACGCCTTCCCGATGGCTCCGCATCGGAAAAAACGTTGATGCCCCTGTAGCGCGCATCAAATCGCAAAAACAGGAATTCCGCGTTCCACAGCATCCGCACCTGCGTTTCCCTGTGCCGGTCCGCATTCTTCCCCTGCCAATCTGCGCAGAAGCACACTGGCGGAGCTGTTTCCCAAGCTCGCTCCAGCGGCCATCCCTCCGCATCCAACGGGCCAGCTAGTTGCACCGCAAACGCAGTATCCGTCCTGAGGTCAGCCATATCAGTGCTTCCGATATTCGCACGACAAGGTGTCGCTCTCGACCAGCGTGCCTATTCGATTACGCGTGGACCGCAATTCGTACCTGGAAACTGATTGCGCACGCCCATCCCGGGCACAAGAACCAATACACAAACCCTGTGCTAGCATGAATTTGCCCGATTTTCTTTTGCATCGTGCGTAGCCCGATGGGTTTCAGGAGGCCACCAGTATGGTCGAAACGGTTGCTGCAGAACAGTTCACCACCGGACCAGTGCGTCGCAAACCAGAGATTTTCGAATTCGTAAAATTTCGCCTGGACGCCGGAGTGGCCCGCCTCACCCTCAATCGCCCGGACCACAATCTACTCAACGAAGCCATGCTACGCGAAATTGCCGACGGCATCGTATTCGCGGGCGAGCACGATGAAGTCAAGCTCATCGCCATCGACTCCGCCTGCAAAGTCTTCAGCGGCGGCATCGACATCGGTGAGTACACCACCCAGCGCGTCTACCAAATGCTGGAATCTTTTCACGCCGCCTTCGCAGCAATGCTCGAAGTCAGCAAACCCGTACTCTGCGTCGTAAACGGCCCGGCTATCGGCGGCGGGGCCGAACTAGCCGCTTTCGGCGATCTCGTTATCGCCACCCCGAAAGCCCGTTTCGCACAGCCCGAGATCACCATCGGCGTTTTCCCTCCGCTCGCCTCGACCATCCTTCCTTTCCTTGTCGGACCCAAGCGCGCTCTGGAGATTATTTTGACTGGCGAAGCCGTTACCGCCGAACGCGCGCTGGAACTTGGCCTCGTCACGCGCCTGGTTTCCGAAGCCAAGCTCGAAGCCACCGTGAACGAACTGGTGGAACGCATCACCTCGCACTCCGGCCCGGTTCTCGCCATGGCCAAGAAAGCCATCCTCGGCGGCATGGGCCTCTCCCTCCGCGAAGGCCTGAAAAAATCCATGAATATTTTTCTCAACGAGCTATACAAACTGGAGGATTCCCAAGAAGGCCTACGCGCCCTGGTCGAGAAACGCAAGCCGAACTGGAAAAACCGCTAATCCTCTAAGTGGAGTGCGGCGGTCTTGTTTATCCTCAGCCTCGAAGGGCCGCCGCCTTTCGCGCAATAAGCAGGGCCTCAGAATTATCCGAGGGAGATGATTGCAAATCCCGCATCACTCCAATCCCACTTCAATTGACTCTCTTCCACACCCGGCATACACTCATCTTTCAATTTTTGCAGGCAAGGGCAGCGGGGAAGGCCGTGCAAATCGGCCGCGGTCCCGCCACTGTAATCGGCTGCAAAGCCGTAAGCCAGGCTACCCTCCCGTGCCGCGGAGATTGCGCTTTTCGCGAGAAGAGGCGCGGTCTTTGAGCCCCATCGCTGCTCGCATGGGGCTTTTTCGTGGCCGGCCCTTCTCGCTGAGCGGACTCGCGTTGCGAATGCCAATTCACTCGATTTCCAAACCTCTGGTTGCTGCGGCGATCTCCTTGTTATGTTCCGCCGTCACCTTCGGTGCGTCGCAAGGAACCGCCCCGCCCCTTCCGATGCCTCCCGCATTTCGCCAAGTCACCGACGAACTCGGCCGCATCATACGCGTCCCGCAATCCGTCCACCGCATCGTCTCGCTCGCCCCCAACCTAACCGAGACCATCTACGCTCTCGGTCTGCAAGACCGCCTCGTCGGTGACACCGACTATTGCGACTTCCCCCCCGAAGCCCAGCAAAAGCGCAAAGTCGGCGGCGTCATCAATCCCAGCCTAGAAACCATCGCCTCTCTGCATCCCGACCTGGTCCTAGTCACGAAAAATCTGAATCGCCTGGAAACCGTGAACGGCCTCGACTCGCTCGGAATTCCCTCCTATGCCACCGACCCCCACACCGTCGAAGCCATCATCGTCTCTATCGAGCACCTAGCCGACTTGCTGGGTGTGCCGGAAACCGGCACCGCCGTCGGAAAGGAAATGGAGCGCACCGTCGCTGCGGTTAAAGCTCGCGTCGGCTCCCTTCTTCCTCGCCGCGTATTGTTCGTCGTCTGGACTGAGCCTCTAATGTCCATCGGCAAAGACACGTTCATCGCCGACGCCCTGCAACACGCTGGCGCTGTCTCGGTCATCGACTCCTCCCAAGATTGGCCGCAGATCAATCTCGAGGAAGTCGTTCGTCTCCAGCCGGATTTCCTGGTCTTCGCCGAATCGCATTCCGACCATGCCGCGCAGACCACCGGCACGCTCGCCGACCTGCCCGGATGGCGCCTTCTCGACGCCGTCAAACATCGCCGCTTTGCGATCATCAGTGACGCCGTCAATCGGCCTGCTCCGCGCATCGTCACTGTCATCGAAGATCTGGCCCGCGAGCTCCATCCCGAAGCCTTCGTAGACACTACGGAAAGCTATAAAGACAACTCAAGTCCCGCACGTCCCCGGACAAAGACAGCGCTTGCGCTGCCTCGTGATTTTTCCTTGATGAAGGAGCGCGCATGCGCCCGCTAACCTTGCAGCGCCTTCTCCTGCAGTGCAGCATCCTCGCCGTAATCTTGTTTGTCGTGGTGGTCATCGCACTCAGGCTAGGCGCCGTTCCCGTTTCTCTGTACGGCCTCGGGCGTGACCTCATCAGTGTTTTGCTCCGCCAGACCAGCCAACTCTCCAGCGACTACGCCATGATCGTGATCGAAATCCGGTTGCCTCGGATTCTTCTCGCCATTGGCGTTGGCGCTTCTCTGGCCGTGGCCGGCACGAGCTTCCAGGCCTTGCTTCGCAACCCTCTCGCTGATCCCTACGTTCTCGGTGTTTCGAGCGGCGCCGCCCTGGGAGCCATCCTCGCGCTGATCGCCGAACCGCACCTCGCGCTGCCCGTCTGGCTCGCCGCCTTGTTCACTCCCTTGGGCGCCTTTATCGGCGCCGCAGCAACGATCGCCGCAGTTTATTTTCTCGGCCTCCGTGAGGGACAAATCGATAGCAGTACGCTCCTTCTCGCCGGCATCATCAGTGCTTCTTTTCTTTCCGCTATCATCATGTTTTTGCTGACCACCCTCACCGGGCGCGATTTCAGGGGCATGGCCTTCTGGCTGATGGGGGACCTTTCCAGTTCGCTGCAATCCAGCCTGCGCTGGGTTCTCGGTGTTGGCTTTCTAGTGGCCACGGGTGCCATCTACACCACCGCTTCGGATTTGAACTTACTTCTCGCTGGCGAAAAAGAAGCCATGCATCTCGGTGTGGATGTTCGTCGCGTGCGCCTTGTAGTTTACATCGCTGCGTCCATTCTTACCGGCCTCGCCGTTTCCGTCAGCGGCGCCATTGGCTACGTTGGCTTGCTTGTTCCCCACGTCATGCGTCTCATTTTCGGCTCCGATCATCGCATCCTGCTTCCCACTGCTGCCTTTGGCGGCGCCATCGCTGTGGTGATTGCGGATACTCTTGCGCGTACCGTCGTTGCCCCATCCGAGCTTCCAGTGGGCGCCATGACCGCGCTCGTGGGCGCTCCTCTCTTCATCTATCTTCTTCGCCGGGGGATGGCGTGAGCACTCCGGCCCAATCCTCTGCGGCGTGGCCAAACCTCGGCGAAGCACCCCGCCCCGGAAATGACGTGCGCCTTAGCGTCGAACAGGTCAGCTACGCCTATTCCGCGAATCCTTCCCAGGCTCCACTGTTCACCCTTGAGGCCAACAGCTTCCAGGCCCGACCGGGCGAAATCGTCGCCATTCTCGGGCCCAACGCCAGCGGCAAATCCACTCTGCTCAAGATAATCGCCGGCGCGCTGGAACCCCTTTCAGGCCGGGTCTTGCTGGACGGTTTTGTTACTCACACACTAGCCCCGCGCGCCCGCGCGCAACGTATTGCCATGGTTCAACAGGAAAGCCCGCTGCTCTTTCCTTCTCGCGCATGGGAATTTGTCTTGCAAGGGCGTCATCCGTATGGCCGTTCCTTGCGCTTCGAGAATGAGAACGACCTCCTCATCGCTCGCAACGCACTGGCTCAGGTAGGCGCCGATCATCTCAGTGACCGCTGGATGAGTGAAATCTCGGGTGGCGAAAAGCAGCGCGTCATCCTCGCTCGCGCCCTGGCGCAGCAACCGCTTCTACTTCTGCTCGACGAGCCCACGCTGCATCTCGACATAGGCGCACAGGTCGATCTGCTCGCCACATTGCGCCGCCTGGCCGCGGAAAATCGCTACACCATCGCGGTGGTCACCCACGAACTGAATCTCGCCGCCGAATACGCCGACCAGGTTGTGCTGCTGCAAAAGGGCAAGAGTCTCCGCGTCGGCTCGCCTGCGGCTGTTTATCAGCGCGATTTGCTGGAACAGGTTTTTCATGCATCGTTAACCGTCGAGCAGGGTCCGAACGGTCGGCCTCGCGTGAATTTGTTGCCAAGTTCCTAGAGTTTTCTCGTTAACCCCGGCGCCGCGTCTTTTGTCGCGGCATTTTGCAACCACCAGCGGGCTCCGCGCCCCTCACCATCACCGCGAACTTCGTGCTCGGGAAGACGGGCAACCTAGTCGGGTTGCACTTGTTCCGCCCTCGATTCAAGTCGAGGAGGAACCAAGAAAGCCGTCGCCGACGCGCGACTGTACGGCGGAATCGAGACTGCGCAAGTCACTGCGGCGAAAAGTTTGGCTCACCACAGAAAGCCAGGCGTCGTCGCGGGAAGGCCGCGCACAGGCCCGCAATTCGGGCCAAATTCACCCGCCAAGCCAGGAGACCGGCGAAGTTCGCAGCCCGTGCGCACATGAACGTACAGGCCAACCTTCAAGCTCCCACGCGTGCGGGAGTGGAGGACAAAATGAAACCAACGATTCACCGTCTTACCTTTCTTTCTTTTTTGGTCTTAATCCTAATTTCTTACGCGCAGGCCAAGTCCAACTCCTCCAATGCCCAGATATCCGGTCAAGTCACTGATCCCTCAGGTTACAGCATCGCATCCGTTCGCATAATCGCGCAGCCGCAGGCAACTCATTCGCCGCAAATACAAGAGACCACCTCCACATCCGACGGAACCTACTCTCTGTCCCTCCCACCCGGTAGTTATCATGTTCGTTTTGAACATTCTGGCTTTGTGCCGCGTGAGCTGACACTACAAGTGACTCCAGCCGAGTTCCGCAAACTCGACTTGCGCCTGGAAGTCTCACAGCTCTCCGAAAACGTCATCGTCACTGCCAACGCGCAGCCTCTCGAAGTAAGCCAAACTCCGGCTCCCGTCGATCTCATCGGGCGTGAGGAAATCGGTCAGCGTCAAACGGTGCTTCTGCCGGACTTGTTGGCGACACAGCCGGGGATTGCCATCACCCGCACCGGTACGGTCGGTGGGCTGACTACTGTTTTTGTCGATGGTGGAAATTCCAGCTTTGCGAAAGTGCTCGTCGACGGAACGCCGATTAATCTCCCCGGCGGCGACGTTGACTTTTCCAACCTTATGCTTGACAACGTCGATAAAGTCGAAATCGCGCATGGCGCCGAAAGCGCCTTGTACGGAACAGATGCAATGTCTGGCGTCATTCAGATTTTCACGCATCGCGGAACGACGCGGATTCCCGAAGCGAATCTCTTCGCGGAAGGTGGAAGCTTTTCCTCGGTACGCGGCGGCGCGCAATTTAGCGGCGCGTTCGCTGGCTTCGACTATTCCGCATCCGGCTCTTATTTCCATACCGACGGGCAAGGCGTGAACGACGCGGATTTGATTCGCTCCTACACTGGAAACGTTGGCTACAGTTTTTCGGACAGCAATCAAATTCGAGTCAGCGTGCGGAGCAACTCGAGTTTCGCCGGTACGCCAGGACAAACCCTGCTCCTGCCACCCGATCCCTCTGCCTTTTATGATCTGCAACAACTGTCTGCGAATCTCTCCTGGAGCTTCCATACCAGCGCACATTGGAGCCAACGGGTTTCAGCCACCGAAGCTCGATATTTTAGTAATAGCGGCTTCCCCCCTTTCGGCAACGCCCTCAACCAGGCGAATCGTGCCGGGGGCTGGGCGCAATCCACGTACAGCTTCCGCCAAGGTGCGCTGACGGCCGGATACCACTACGAAGTCGAGAACGCCACCTCTTCCGGCTTCGGGTTCGTCCATGGCCACAGGAATAATCAGGGCGGATTCCTGGATGGTCGCTGGTCTCCGATTTCGCGCCTTACGCTCAGCGCTGGGGCTCGCGCGGAAGCCAACACCAGCTTCGGTACGCGCGTTGTGCCCCGTGCTGGCGCAGTATTCGGGGTGCGATACGCCAAAGGATTTTGGGGCGACACGCGGGCCCGCGTCAGCTACGGCCAAGGCATCGAGGAGCCCACGATCCTTGAGTCCTTCAACACCGACCCTTGCAGCCTCGGCAATCCCAACTTACGCCCGCAGCGCAGCCAAACCGTTAATGTTGGCGTCGATCAGTACCTGGCTGATGATCGCTTTCGCATCTCCGCAACCTACTTCGCAGACCGCTTCCGCGACCTAATCGCGTTCGTCGTGGTCCCGCAAGCCGGATGCCCTTTTGGCGATACCCAAGTCCTCAACACGGATCTCTCTCGAGCCCGCGGCGTGAATTTCAGCGCCGCCATGCGCCTGCTGCACTGGCTTTCATTGAACGGGAACTACTCCCTCGATGACACGCGAGTGTTGCGAAGTTCAACCGCTTCCACCGGCTTTCAGGTTCCTGGCCAACATCTGCTGCGTCGTCCGGTGAATTCGGGCAACGTTTGGCTCAACGCGAACTACGATGGGATCAACTTCAACGTGATTGCCTATTTCACTGGCGCCCGCACCGACAGCGATTTTGATGGCCTGGGTCTTACGCGCAATCCTGGCTACGCGCGCTTCGACATCGCCAGCAGCTACAACTTCGGCCGGGGCATCTCGGTCTATGCCCGCACCACCAACCTCTTCGACAAGCAATATCAAGATGCCATTGGCTTTCCGGCTCTCGGCCGCGACGTTCGGGTCGGCATGGACTATCGCTTCGGCGGCAAAAACTGAGGCGCCTGCTTCTCTCGATCGCGAGGTACACCCGACATGTCTCAACACATCCTCTTTTGCTGGTCCGGCGGCAAAGACAGCGCCATGGCCCTGCATACGCTCTTGCAGCGCAACGATGTGCACATCGCCGCCCTGCTGACCACCGTAACCGAAACCTACGACCGCATCAGCATGCACGGCGTTCGCCGCGAACTGCTTGTGCAGCAAGCCCAATCCATCGGCTTGCCATTGCATGAAGTCCGCATTCCTCCGCAATGCGTGAATCCCATTTACGAAGCTCGCATGGAAGAGGCCCTGCGCGTCCATTACGCCGCCGGCGTCCGCACCGTCGCCTTCGGCGACATCTTCCTCGAAGATCTCCGCGCCTACCGTGAAAAAAATCTAGCGCGCATCGGCATGACCGCGCTCTTTCCCATCTGGAAGCGCGACACCCGCGAATTAATCCGCAGCTTTCACGCTGCCAAGTTTCGCGCCCTCACCGCCTGCGTCGATCCCAAAGTTCTCAATCGCAGTTTCGCCGGCCGCGAGCTGGACCCCGCCTTCTTCCGCGACCTGCCCGCCACAGTCGATCCTTGCGGCGAAAACGGTGAATTCCACACGTTCGTATTCGATGGTCCCATCTTCCGCAACCTCATTCCGGCAACCGTAGGAGAAGTGATGGAGCGCGATTCGTTCATCTACGCTGACATATTGCCCAACCAACGAGTGAAGCGAGCAACCACGTAGCACGGGCTTCAGCCTGTGCGGCCGTACCGTTATCGAAAAAGGAGCCACAAATGGATCTCAAAAAGCTTGCAAGCGAAAACAAACCTGCCGTCTTTCGCACCATCCTAGTCTTCACTCTGATCCTCCTGGCCGCAGCGCTGCGCCTCGCGCCTCACCCCTGGAACTTCACTCCGATAGGAGCCATCGCTCTCTTCTCCGGGGCCACAGTACGCCACCGTCGCATGGCATTCCTGTTTCCGGTGCTGGTAATGCTCGCGACTGATGCCATCATCGGCTTCAACACGTTGAGCCCGCTTATTTACGCCAGCTTTCTGCTGAGCGTCCTGATCGGGCGCTTGTTGAATCAGAAGCGCAATGTCTCGCGCATCGCGGGCGCGACATTCCTCGGCTCCGTGCAATTTTTCTTGATTACAAACTTCGGCGTCTGGGCCTTTCTGGGCACTTACCCGCGCACCGCCGCCGGGCTCGCTGCGTGTTACATTGCCGGCGTGCCGCTGTTCTGGAACACCCTCACAGGCGATGCGGTCTACACCGCCCTGCTCTTCGGCGCCTTCGCGATGGCCGAGCATCTGACGCCAAGGCTCCGCGTAGGGGCGGAACACGCTCTGTCCAGCATGCCGAGCCTCGACCGCGAGGAGCGATGAACTCTATAGCGACAGAGAAGATTCAACCGACACGTCAAATCAAGCGCGTGTGCGTGTTTTGCGGATCGAGCACCGGAGCTCGCGCAGCGTACGGCGAGGCCGCTGCACGACTCGGCCGCGAGCTCGCAAATTCCGGCGTCGCGCTGGTGTTCGGCGGCGGCCGTGTGGGCCTTATGGGCATACTAGCGGACTCCGTATTGGGCGGCGGCGGCCAAGCCATCGGCGTGATGCCGCGTTCGTTAGTGGAAAAAGAAATCGCGCATACGTCGCTTACCGAATTGCACGTCGTCGAATCCATGCACCAGCGCAAAGCGCTGATGGCCGACCTCTCGGATGCCTTCCTCCTGCTGCCGGGCGGATTCGGCAGTTGGGAAGAATTCTGCGAAATCGTGACCTGGCTGCAGCTGGGTATACATCGCAAGCCCTGCGCCATTCTGAATGTGGCCGGATACTACAATAGTCTGCTGTCGCTGGCCGATCACGCTTCGAGCGAAGGATTTCTCCGCCCGGCGCATCATAAAATGATCATCGTCGAAGACGATCCGCACGCCGTGCTTTCTCAATTGGCCCGTGTTTCGATTCCTTCCGAAGTTAAGTGGGTCATCGAACCGGAACGATGAATGAAACAACGAACGAAACAATCCAAAACCTCGAAGGCAACTGGCCTCGCGCCGGAGTCGGCGTCCTCCTGATCGACGAATTTGGCCGGGTGCTGTTAACGCTGTGCAAGCTCCCACCCGAGGCTGGTTGCTGGAGTATTTTGGGCGGCAAGGTGGATTTCTTAGAGCCTCTGGAAGCCTGCGCAATCCGCGAAGCACATGAAGAAGCCGGAGTCGAAATCGCCATCGAACGCCTTCTGTGCGTCACCGATCATCGGCTGCCTCGAGAAGGCCAGCACTGGGTATCTCCGGCATTCCTCGGGCGCATCGTGAGGGGTAACGCGAGGAATTGCGAGCCGCACAAGACGCGCGAGGTCCGCTGGTTTTCGCTCGACCAATTGCCTGCAAATCTGACCATGACCGCCCACAACGCCGTTTATGCGTACTCCCGGACCCTCTCGCAACGCAGAGTAGACGGGTCCGTCGGCCGAGACACGCCGCCGCGTTCTTGAGACGCGCCGATACTCCCCAGCGGTCCGCTTCGCGCAACGGCGAGTCTAAATATCGTAGACAATCGTGCCGCTGCTTGTTTAACGTATCAGGGTGGCTGCCCAGGGGCCGGGGTCTATCAACGAGACGAGGAAAAACATGAAGAGGCTATTGCTGGTTGCCCTGTTGGCGATTGTTCCTGTGGGCGCTGTACAGGGGCAAGACAACCCTGCGATTGCGTTGCAAACGGATGGAAATGTGGCGGCGGACTTTGCAAGCACCTCAGCCGCGACCGCGGATGCGCCTTCGCACGCCGAATCCGGGACCCTTGCCGAACGTAGCGAAGCTTTTCCTGCGGCTCCCAATCCAAAGTTCGTGTATGGCAGCCGCGATGATTATCGCTGGCAACTTGCCCTCGGCATTTCGCTGCTAAGATTTCGATCGTCGTTTTTCTACGCGACGGGCGTCGGGACCAATACTTCAATCACCTATTTCACGAACGAATGGTTTGCCGTTGAGGGCAATGCCAATACTTCCTTCGCGCCCACGATCTACTCGAATGAGCACGTGAAAGTGTTTAGTTATGGCGCCGGTCCCAAAATCGCGTGGCGGGCCCGGAAGTTGGAGCCTTGGGCGCATCTCATTGCGGGGGGAATACACGTCCTGCCGCAAACCGCGGGACACAGCCAGAATGGCTTGGCCCTTCAAGTAGGTGGAGGAGTGGATTACCGTTTCTACCCCCACCTCTCCGCGCGCGCGGAAGTCGATTGGGTAAAAACGCACGTGTTAGGCCAGTGGGGCAACAGCGCTCAGGCAGCCATAGACGTCGTTCTGCACTTCTAATCAGTCGAACTAATCAGTTGACCTAATTTCTACCAGATATTACAGACTTGTGCGCGCACCATGGCGTCGCCCTTCTTGCAGCCGAACGCCTTTGCAAATTCAGCCATGTTGGAAAGCGGGCCATTAGCTCGAAACTTCGGCAATGGATGAGGATCCGTGTTGGTCTGCAGGCGCGCCAGTTCGGGGCGAACGTTGACCGCCCAATTTTCCGCGTAGCCCAGAAAAAAACGCTGTTCGGGGGTGAAGCCGTTGGCATCCTTTTCGACCGGTTGACCGTGCGGCGATTTCTGGAACGCCGCGTAGGCCAGCTTCAATCCGCCCAGGTCCGCGATGCTCTCACCCTCGACTAACTTCCCGTTTTCGTGCAAGCCTTTCTCGACTTCATAGCCATCGAACTGTTTCACAACGCATTCCCCGCGTTCCTGAAAATTCTTCATGTCCTCGGGAGTCCACCAGTTCTTAAGATTGCCGTGGGGATCGAACTGTGCGCCCTGGTCATCGAAGCCATGTGTGATTTCGTGGCCGATCACTGCGCCAATGCCGCCATAGTTGTAGGCGTCGTCACGCTTGGGGTCGTAGAAGGGTGGCTGAAGAATGCCGGCTGGGAAAACAATTTCGTTGAGCTGCGGGTTATCGTAGGCGTCCACGGTGGGAGGTGTTTCGCCCCACTCGCCACGGTCGACCGGCTTGCCTATTTTTGCGAGGTCTCGCGCGTTCTCAAATTGCGCGGAACGAAAAACATTGCCTACATAGGGACCACGATCGATTTTCAGAGCGGAGTAATCGCGCCATTTGTCGGGATAGCCGATTTTGATAGTAAAGGCTTCCAGTTTTTCGATGGCTCCTTTGCGAGTGGCCGGGCTCATCCACGGCAAGGTTTGCAAATCATCGCGCAGTGCCGCGAGCAGATTGTGTACTAGCTCCAGTGCTCGCGCTTTTGCTTCCGGCGGGAAATATTTCTGAACATAAACCTGACCGAGTGCCTCGCCCAACTGCTGGTCCGCCGCGCTCGTGCAGCGCTTCCAGCGAGGCCGAATTTCCTTGGAGCCGGTCAGAATGCGGCCGTTAAACGCGAAGTTTTCCTGAACGAATGGATCAGAGAGAAGCGCGGCAGAGCGATTGATGAGCTGCCAGCGATAATAGGTCTTCCAGTCGGCCAGGGGCACGGTGGTTAGCATGCCATCGAGTGTCCGGAAGAACTCGGGTTGCCCGATGTTGATCTCAGTGAGCCGGGGACTGCCAACCGAGCGAAATTAAGCGTCCCAGGAAAGATGCGGTGTCAAGGCCTGGGCGTCGCCAACGCTCATCTTGTGGTAGATTTTCTCGGGGTCGCGGCGTTCCACATTGGTCATCGATGCTTTGGCCAACGAGGTCTCAATTCTAAGGATGGTGCCCGCTTCCACGTTGGCTTTCTCTTGCGTGTCACCCGCCAGCACCAGCAGCTTGCCGATGTGCTCCGCGAATTGCTGGCGTAGTTTCTTAGATTCGTCGTCATCGCGGGTGTAGTAGTCGCGGTCTGGAAGGGTCAGCCCACCCTGGTTCGCTTCTCCGATGACCTTAGAGCTGTCCTTGAAATCCTGGTCGGAACCGAAATTGAAAAGCACACCGACACCTTTCGTTTGTAAACGCGCGCCCGTATCGATCAAACCGGCAGTGTCGGTGATTGCGGTGATAGCGGACAACTCTGCGTCAATCGGCTTTAATCCTTGCGCATCGATTTCTTTCGTATCCATGCAGCTTGCGTAGAAGTCACCGATTTTCTGGTCGTTCGAGCCGGGGCTAGCGGTGTTCGCCGCCGCTCTTTCCAGGATGCCGCGCAAGGCCTCTTGATTTTTGTCGGCGAGGGTAATGAAGCTGCCCCAAACAGGATATTCGGCGGGAATGGGATTGTTCTTTAGCCAGCCGCCTACCGCGAATTGATAAAAGTCGTCGCAAGGTTTGCAAGTGCGGTCGAGATTGGCAACGTCAAAGCCGTGCGATGTTACTCGGTCCGCGGCCATCAGGCGCCGGCCTCCGGTGAGGACCATAAAGAGCGACGCAATGATTGCGAGAAGTAAGAGCAGCGTTGCGGAAATGCGGCGCGCGGCCATATTTGCCCCTTTCAAAATGGGAAGTTTCAGGACGCCGTGATGCAGCTAGCGCGGAAGCACACTACATCCTAATGATAGGTTGGACGCAGGACCAGCGAAAATGAAAGTCGCGAAACGAACGCTACGCTAGCAGTGCCCGAAGCCAACTCAGTGAAATAGAGTCGCGTAGAAGATGTTATGTCCGCCGCGCAGATCGCGCCCGTAAATCAGAACCACGGTGACGCTTCCCAGCACGCGCACCTTGCATTGCGCGCCCGTGTCCCACAGCCAGCGTTGCGAGCCGAACAAGCCCGACGAATCGGTAATGCTGCCGTTGTCCAGGAAGGGACCAAGTTTCACGGCGAATATCCCATTGCTGTAAACATTCTTGTCCATCTCCCAATTGGTGAGGAAGTAGCGGCGACCGAGCGGTGCGGCGCCTTTGCGGCCGCCGGAGGTGCCCGCGTGGCCGCGCAGCCACAGGTCATTGTCGCGCTCGACGCCGAGTTGGAAAAGCTCGTCGAATGGCACGGCGCCCAGCGTGGCGCCAGCGCGAACACGCGTGCGCATCTCGAGGTCGTCGCCGCTGACGCGTGGCAGCCAATGTGCGTCCAAGGTGCCGCGAACCGCGCCAAAGGCTCCGAGATTCTCCGCGAACGTGCGGCCAGTGCGCCCCTCTGCCGATGAATCGACGGTGAAACGATGCTCGGGCAAGCGTAGCAAGGAACGATCCGCACGCAGCCAATACGCAAACGAAGTTGCGTCGGCGAAGAAGGCTTTTTCCGCCACGGAGGGGGTCCCAGGCAGATTACGGAATGAGCGGCTGGCTATTTCCGATCCGGTGCTCCAGCTCCAGCGTCCGTTTACCACCGCGCGCAACTCGACGCCGCCGGCGATGCGGCGCATATTCAAGTCGCTCGGCGCGGCGCCGCCGAATAAGGTATGGCTTAGGTTCCAGTTTTCGTTGCGGGCGTCGAAATAAATCTGCAAACGACGTGCCGGGTTGTCGAACAGCGGCGTCGACACTGTGCCGAAGGCCCGGCGCTTTTCAGAATCCCAGCGCACCAACGATGTGAAATTTATGGCGCGATGTCCGAGATCGTAGATTTCGGGATAAATGGTGGCGTAGGGCAATCCGCTTAAGAGTGCGATAGCGCCTTCCAGCTTCGAATCGCCCCATCCATTGCGTTCCGCGAGATGCAGCGTGGCGTCGAAATTGTTCCCCGCGGACGTCAGCCCGACGCGCTCGCGCGAAAAGATGCCCAGGTTTTCCAAGCGCGCATGGGTGGTGAGCAATGAATCGCCGGACAAGACCTGCGGCGCATTGAAAGCTATGGCTCGACGGAGCAGCGTTTCCTTGACTCGCGGAGCCGGCTGCACGTTGACGTTGTGCAACCTCGGCTTGTCCACGGCGTTCCAATATTTCAACGCCGCCTCCAGATTGCCTTGCAAAAAATAAATGGTACCCAGGAAATCGAGCGTATAGGTGTCCCGCGAATCCAACCGCAAAGCTGCGCGCAGATTTCGCGTTGCCGATAAATAATTGTTTTGCTTGTAATCGACGCCCGCTAGCTCGACGAGGAACCGCGGATCGTTCGGCGCCTTGCGGTGCCCGGCAACGAAGGCTCGGCGTGCCTGTTCCCAGTGTTGCTGCCTGGCCAACGCCAACCCCCGCAGGAAATCCAGATCCGCGGTCTGGGTTTCAGGGCCTTGCGACAACTGTGCTGCTTCTTCCCACCGACCTGAGTCGAAAGCTTTTTGCGCGGCGTCCAGACGCGCGGCGTCTGGCGAAGCCTGCTGGCCAAGCGCAGGCCAGCCGAGCGCGAGCGCAAGCAAAAGAAAGATCAGTTGATAGCGGCGGGCACCGCGAGCAGCATCCAGTTTCGCGCAGCTTGCCATTCTTTCTCGAATTCCTGCCGCTCCACGCGCATAAGCTTGCCACGCGCCGGATCGTTCACGAGCACCGCTTCGCGCTCCCAATCCATCCCGGTCACCACGACATAATGAAGCGGCACTTTTGCACTGCCCGGTTGGAGGCTGACGATCAGCGGCCTGCCTTGCTCGAGGTGCTCTCGCAAATCGTTCCACTCGCCGCGAATGGCAAATTCGCGAAACCCCAATTCGCGAAAATACTGTTCCATGTCCGCCGCAAATATGCCGCGTGCCTTTCGTGAATAGAGCCGCTTCTGAATCGCAGCGGCATCCGCACGGCTGGCCGCGACCGGCGTGCCATGCGCGCTCCAGTATTGCAGCAGCATCGCGATAGCGGCCGAGCCGCAGCCGTCTTCCGCTTGTTTGACATACGGAACCTCGAGCCAAACGCCCGAGTTCCTCGTCGGCACTGCTTGGGCGAACAGCGCCGGCACAAGGGTTAGCAAGAAAACCGCGAATTCAGATGCCATCGAGTTTCTCAGGAGTGCTTCGAAGCGCGTGACTCTCAGTGCAGTACCGCCACCAGCGCGATCACCAAGATCGCGATGATAAGGATGATCAGCAAGTCGCGGTCGGACAGGCTCCCCGCCCTTCCACCGGCGAAATTTCTCTGCGCCTCGCGGGAGCGCGCCGCCAGTTTCGCCAGGTCTTCATCGCTCAGCTGACCAACGGCTTTATCTACTCTGCTGTAATCGATATTCGCGGATTTAAGCACCTGCTGTGCTTGTTCGGAGGAGAACAACTGCCGCACCGCGGCTTCGTTGACTCCGCGTGTCTCGGCAGGCCGAGTGGCGTCTAGACTCAGTTGCTGCTGCGAAACGACGTGCTTTTCCTGCGCTCGCGCCCGCGCTGGGCTCATTGCAAAGCACGCCAAAAGGATTACAGCCAGGGCCCGGCCACACCACTTCCTGCGAACGTTCATCCATCCTCCTGTAAATCCATTCGTCGGCTAGGCTGGTAAAGTCTACGGAATTACAGCGTAGGCTGACAAGAAACTTGTACACACACCGGGGACGCGGTTACACCGCCCGCGCTATCACGACAATCACCACGATAACCACAATCACGAGGATTAAGTATGCGAGCGTCTTGGCCGAGATGGCTCCCGCTACAAAATCGCTTTCCGCCTGGCGCGACCGGTCGGCTAGCTTCGCCACTTCTTCGTCACTCAATTGCCCGATGGCTTTGTCCACTCGCTGATAGTCTACGTTAGCGGATTGCAGCGCCTTCTGCCCCGCATCCGACGACAGCAGGTGCCGGATCGCATTTTCGTTTGCTTCGCGAGCCTCAGCGGGCCGCGCCGCCTGTTTGCTCAACTCGTCTGAAGTGACGACGTGCTGCTGCGTTTCCTGGCTTTGCGCTTTCGCCGGGCCGGACGCGAAACCCATGCTCAGCGCCGCGCCCAGCATCACCGTAGACAACCTGATGCGCATACTCATTATTCCTCCCTATTTTCGCGGGCCGAGGTCCCGCGGATTCGCTTTAACGAACCGGGTTCTGGATGCCGATTAGACTGAGCACTCACAAAAAAGGTTAACCTGTGCTTATTTTATTTTGAGAATCGAGATGCGTACACCGTGTTACTTGGCCGCCACCGGAGTCCGATACTTCGTCATGTCCTCGTGCTGCCATTCCCCGCGTTCGATTCCTGCGCGGATCTCTGCTGCCGTCTTCCCCTTGTGAGATTGCTCGTAGGAGTAGATCGCTTCCCGCATGCACACCCCGCAGCCAGCGCCGTGCTTGCTGCCGAAACAATCCAGCAGGCTCTTGTGTCCCTGGCTGCGATCGCAATGGCAATAGCAAGGCTGCTGATAGAGGACTTTCTTCACGCGCGCGGCCAGAATATACACATTTTGTATGACCACTTCGCTGAACTCGGAAGGGGCGAGCGTCTGTGGAAGTTGGCCTTGCGGAGCCTCGTTGTGAAACGCAGGCACCTGTTCTTCCGCGCCCTGCGCCAAACGCGACGCCGCGCGGGGAGCGGCAATGGCTACGCCTAAAGCGGCCACGCTTAGAATTACACCCCAAATGATCGTACGCATTCTCATGCGGAACTCTCCAGGTCGAAAAAAATACAGTTCGTGTTTACGCCGCCTCCACTCTACTTCCGCTGCGCGAAAATTTCCACGAAGGGATTCAGTTCAGGTTGGGCTCGGACGCAGGAAATGGTCGCGTCGTTCTTGCGTCGGAGGCGCGGGCAGCCAAATGCCTCTCTCGCAAATTGCGCTGCACGCGGCGCCCCCAGGTTCGTACAAAAGAAAAATTCAAAAGTCCACCGATAGCGGAGCTGGCCACCGGAATCATTCGCCCGACCCATTTCTCGGCTGTTTCTTCGCCAAGTTTCAGCGCCAGGCGCTGCACGATCCGCGGCGCCAATTTCTCGAACATTTGTTTCTCAACCAAGTCTTTCCCGTAGTCCACACCGGTCGCGGTTGCGGCGGCAAGCCACAGCTCCACTCGTTCATCCTGACCGCGCGTTTCAAATCCGTACAAAAGGCAAAGCCGCTGAATCAGTCGCAACGTAATCGCCGTAAGAATGCTTGCATCGGGCAGCAGCGTAATCATTCCGCCAAGCCCAAACCCGGCGCCTTCGGCCAATGCCAGACGTTCCGCATCACGGATCAGCTTTTGTGCGATGGCATCCAATCGATCCAGGGGTACATCGTGCATGCGACTGAAATTCGGTACCCACAGCGCATGCTTGTCCGCCAGTTGCCGCCGGAAATCCTCCGGATTTACCTCCACGGAGCGCAAGCCGCGTTGCACTCCAAACCAAAGTACGCGGTTTAAGCCTCGCCCAACCGCCGATCCCCGCTGCATTTTGCGAAATTCCATCATCACCATTCCATCCTATGGTGATTAGAGTCATTCAGGCAATACCGGTGTTGTATCAGTGGGGCGGAAGCTGCATCTAATATCCGGTCTTGGTACCGGGGTTACCCGCAACGTAGCATCCCAGTCCGCGTACTACTTGACGCCGAGACGCTTTTCTGTAAACTGCCCTTTCGCCATGGCCACAATGGCACAATTCGTTCCCACCGAAGTCCCGCTGGATTTCGACTTTCCCCAGCGAGAAGCCGCATTTTTCTACGGCCTCTTTCTTCGCGGCCATTCCGCCGAACAGCTACGTCGTGACATTGAAGTTCCCCCCGCGGTCCTCGCCAAGTGGCACCGCGAGGCCGAGCGCGAGCCTGGCCTGCGCGACATTTTCTCTCGCATGGTTGAGTACCGCCGTCACGTCTTGGCCATCTTTGACACGCTTGTTGGTTGGGACGGGCAACAACAACGAGTTCAGTAAGGTCCCATCGCGAACTGCTTTCTTCCGTTCTTCATTCATGAAAATAGCCTGTCCGACCGGACAGGTCAAAAACTGTCAGGCAACCCTATTTGACGTTCCGCACTCTAACCTTCGCCGGGGGCACAAGTGTCACATAATGCGGGAGATTCGCTGATTGACGGGAAGTTTCCCCCAAGTTAGAATCCCTTCTTCTAGCCGTTGAGGTGTCTCTTTATGTTGTGGGCAGCCCGTACCGCGGTCTTTTCATTCCTTTCTTTTGCCATCCTCGCGCCCGCGCTTCCCGCGCAAGACGCTCGCGATCCCAATGCACCACCTCCTCTGCAAAAGTTAGACAAAGAGCAAAAGAGAAAACTCAAGAAAACGCTGAAGGAACTAGACACGCCGTATAAGCAGTGGCTCAACGAGGATGTGGTCTACATTATCTCTCCCGAAGAGCGCCGCGCTTTCTTGCAGCTCGATACCAACGAAGAGCGCGAGCAGTTCATAGAACAATTTTGGCTTCGCCGCAGCAGTAATCCAGACCTACCGGACAACGATTTCAAAGAAGAACACTATCGACGCATCGCCTATGCCAACGAGCATTTCGCTTCCGGAATTCCCGGCTGGAAGACTGATCGCGGCCGCATGTACATCATGTGGGGCCCTGCTGACGAGATTGAATCCCATCCCACCGGTGGTACCTACGACCGCCCCATGGAAGAAGGCGGCGGCTCGACAACAACCTACCCCTTTGAGACCTGGCGCTATCGCTACATGGAG
>Ga0210409_10001430_pt1 | contig 31492 bp, 32 predicted proteins | sample IncBWH17MmetaG_FD_161649 | JGI IMG/M metagenome (GOLD analysis project Ga0210409, IMG submission 161649) | Forest soil microbial communities from Barre Woods Harvard Forest LTER site, Petersham, Massachusetts, United States - Inc-BW-H-17-M | ecosystem: Environmental > Terrestrial > Soil >...
TGCCGGTGCGTCGTGACGACCGCTGGGGTCTCGACCACGGTACTTGGTCGGTTCTGCGCCATGTCTATCCACAAGCCGATATTCCAGTAGTTCAACTCAGCATTGACGAAACGCAACCGCCCTCGTTCCATTACGAAGTCGGCAAGCGCCTGGCGCTCTTACGAGAAGAAGGCATTCTCATCCTCGGTAGCGGCAACATCGTGCACAACCTGCATGCCTATGCTTGGGGACGGCACGCACCGGAGCCGTATGATTGGGCGGTCTCGTTTGAAACTCGAGTCCGCGAACTGCTCCTCGCGGGAGAGTACAAGCCGCTCGTGAATTACGAGGATCAGCTCGGCAGTGAAGCGGAACTAGCAGTGCCCACGCCGGGCCATTATGTGCCGCTGCTTTACGTTGCCGGCACTCGCACACCATCCGAGCCGCTCACATTTCCTGTCGAGGGCGTAGATGGCGGTTCGGTCTCAATGCTCGCAGTGCAAGTGGGCTGATTAAAACTGGGGAACACCCTGCCCGCAACGCGAAAGTGGTCCAGAAACGGGCTTGGGGGAGATCAATTGTGACTTCCCCCAAGCCGACTTCGGGACAACGTCGTCGGAGTCTGCCAGAAAACGCGAAAACGAGGTTGGAGTATACGAGTCTGCCGTCTGATCCATCCCGCTAGAACCGTGCAGCGTTTACACTATCGCTGACGATTTTGCTTGAGTGTGAACGAGCGGCAGATGACCGAGCATCGAATTCTTCGGACCGCGATTTTGTTAGGCATGGTCCTTTGCGCCTCGCGCGTGAACGCGCAGAAGGTTGAGTTGTCGCTGGACGCGTCGACAGCTGGCGCGAAGATTGACCGGAACATCTTCGGCCAGTTTGCTGAGCATCTGGGCCACGGGATTTATGAGGGGATCTGGGTCGGCCCGGATGCGGCGATCCCGAATACTCGTGGGATCCGCAATGACGTTGTTACGGCGCTAAAGGCGCTAAAAGTGCCGAACGTGCGCTGGCCGGGCGGCTGCTTCGCGGACGAATATCACTGGCGCAACGGAATCGGGCAGCAGCGGGCGGTCACGCTGAATCCGAACTGGGGTGGAGTGATCGAACCAAACACATTCGGCACGCGCGAATTCATGGACTTCATTGAGCAGATTGGGGCGGAAGCGTACATATCCGTCAACATGGGCTCGGGGAGTCCGCGGGAAGCGGCGGAGTGGTTGGAATACATGACCGCCGCGCAGCCGACAACACTGGCCAAGGAGCGGGCGGCAAATGGTCATCCCGCGCCTTATAAAATCGGGTACCTCGGCATTGGCAACGAAAGCTGGGACTGCGGCGGCAACATGACGCCGGACTATTATCTGAGCCAACTGAAAATCTATAGCCGGTTCGTGCGCAACTTCAGTCCAGCGCAACTGGACAAGCAGCAGATGCTGAAGATTGCTGTGGGGCCTGGCGGGGGCGAACCGCGCTGGACGGAGTGGACGCAAGCGATCATGAAGGCCTGGCAGCAGCACACATGGAGCTGGGATATCAATGGCCTTTCGCTGCACTCCTACACCGTGGGGAAATGGCCGCCGGCATTTACGTCGGTAGGGTTCGGCGAGGATGAGTACGCTGAGATTCTCAAGTCGACTGTGGAAATGGATGAATTGATCGCCAAGCATTCGGCGATCATGGACCAATACGATCCGCAGAAGAAGGTGGCGCTGGTCGTGGATGAATGGGGTGCGTGGTACGCGCGGCTGCCGGGCACGAATCCGGGGTTCCTGGTTCAGGAGAACAGCCTGCGCGACGCGATTCTGGCGGCGCTAAACCTGAACATCTTTGCCCGACACGCCGATCGGGTGCGTATGGCTAACATCGCGCAGATGATCAATGTGCTGCAGGCCATGATCATCACGGATAAAGAGAAGATGGTTCTGACGCCAACTTATTACGTTTTCAAGATGTACGTGCCGTTCCAGGACGCGACATTTGTGCCCGTCGCGTTCAATGCCGGCACCTACCGTCGCGACGGTATTACCGTGCCGCGAGTGGACGCGATTGCGGCCAAGGATACGAACGGGAAGTTGTGGCTGGAAATTACGAACGTCGATCCGGGTCAGGCGGTCGAGTTCGAGGCGACGCTGACGGGCTTTCGAGCGAAATCGGCTGCGGGAGAAACTCTCACCGCGCCGAAGGTGGACAGCGTGAATACATTTAAGGAGCCCGACACAGTTGCACCGAAGCCGGTTTCAGTAGAGATCGAAGGCAGTAAATTGAAGCTACATCTAGCTCCGAAATCGATAACAGTCATCTCAGTTCAGTAATATTCGATTGCCTGCGAGATCCATGAAACCAGAAATCGGCAACTCAGCTCACGGGACAAGGAAGTGCTTTGGGAGGAGCGCTGGCATCCGCTGCGGGTGTCGATTGATACCATCGACGTTCGGACCCTCACGACTGCTTTCCTTTCCGTACCTAACCACAGCACGTTTCAGGCCGAGCCAAAAAGGTTCGGCCTTCTCCTTTAGCCTTCGCGATCCACGAACGACCTCATTCCCAAATCGGGGAAATTGCCCATTTATTTCAAATCCTGTGCAACAGTGAACAATTCCCAATGATGCAAACGTTGTAGATTGATTCCCAAGGAGCACAATGTGGAGGAACTATGCGACCCACGGTCGTTTGTTCCTCTGATGGCGCAGCGCCACCCGCTGCGCTATCTTTTTTCGGCGACGGTGCGTACCCATGACGATTAGCGAACCATTTACCCCGCGCACACCCGACCCCGATAAAGCACCTCGGCTACCCACACATCACCAGACGCCAGCGGATAAAACCGCCGAGCACATACCAATTCCCAGCAGGACCAAGGCTACGTTCCAGTGGCCGCCAGATTGTGTCTGGCCGTTCACGGAGACTGCCGGGAATGACAGATGGGACAGCGATGCCTAACTTTGGACAGTACTAACGCCATCCAGCACCCACAGCTATCGCTTCGAGCGCCTCTAGGCTGGTCGATTCTCGCGGGCTTTAACGGGGATGCTGAGGGGGGTTGATCCGCCTGCTCTGTGAGCTAGGTACACCGTTGAGGTGAGCCAGATGCTGAACAGTATCCCGAAGTGTTGGAGTGGAAGGAACTGCAAAGTGAAAGCAGTTAAGACCAGTCGGAAAGCGGAATGGCTCCGACCAATGACGGTTGTTGGATTTTGATTTGGCGAAACCAGGCCATTCCACGTTTCGATCGCTGGCCAACGAGTGCTATGACGATTTCTCTCTCAAGGCAAACTGGAAAATCCGAAACACTGCCGGCTTTATAAGTCCCGTGCTCGCCTGCGCTCGCAAGAGCTATTAGCATCCAGCCAGCTTAGTAGAGAGCGAACACTAGCCCGAGCTAGGGCAATCGAGCAATCGGCAGCTCCGTAGTAGAGATTGATGGTGTCGCCGTCAGGGTCCATCGTAAATCCGCAGGGGAAGACAACATCATCGACGTCGCCGTGGCGTTCGTAGTCGGCCTCGGGCCCAAAGATCCACGAATCCCCTCGCAGTAAACACTTGGCGGGATTCTCCAGGTCAAACAGAGCCAAGCCCAGCCGGTACAGGCAGCCCGAAGGTGTGTGCCGCACTCCGTGGTAAAACGTGAGCCACCCTCTGGAGGTCTCGATTGGGGGCGGCGACAAACCAATTTTGTTCGCGTCCCACCAGGCGCCGCGGCGCGCCTCCAACATAAGCTTGTGCCTGCCCCAATAACGCAGGTCGGGAGAGTAGGAAATCCACATGTGCGATCCCAGTGGGGTCATCGGGCGATGAATCAGGGCCCAGCATCCATTAATTCTCCGAGGCAAAAGCGCGGAGTCTTTGTCGTCCGGTGACATTATGACGCCATACCGCTCGAAACTTCGGAAGTCTTTGGTCAGAGCCAACGAGACTCCGGGGCCGCCACGCGAATAGGAGGTGTAAGTGACCACGTATTGCTGTAACTCGGGCACGAAAGTTATACGAGGATCCTCAATGCCCCAGATTTCCTCTGGATACTCCTTAGGGCTCGGGATCAGCGTCGGTTCGTTATCAATTTGCCAATTGTCCACTCCGTTGCGTGAGCGAGCAGCGCAAAGATGGGACAACCCCCGTCGATCTTCGACGCGGCAAAGCAGTAGGGTCGATCCGTCCGCTAGTAGCGTGGCCCCCGCGTTGAACACACTATTAATTGAGTATGGCCAGCCCTTGGCTGTCAAGATTGGGTTGGCAGGATGGCGAAGGAGCAGAGGCTCATGGCGAATTGTTGTAGCAACGCTCATAACTGGTCACTCAGTCTTGATCAAAATCTAGTTGGTGGCAGCAACAAATAACTCGCGGCTTATTCCCGAACTATCTGGCTCTGGCAGCGAACTCATTTCGAGTAGAGCCATCAAGAACGATAACGTGGACTCTGCTCCCTGGTTCTCATTGGCGCGGTCAGGATGCAGGCCATCCCGGCAGCCGCCCGTGCCTGAATCATAGAGGGAAACTTGCAGATCGTTAACACCAAGGAACCAGTTGAAGGCTGACCAAGCCGCGCCGCGCCAACGGCTATCCCCAGTTACACGGTAGGCTTGCAAACATGCAGAAACCGCGCCTGCGGCCTCGAGTGGCTGTTGGTCGAAACGCGCCTTCTCACCAACCTTGCGATAGAAGCCCTGCGATCCAATCGGTACAAAGTGGCCGTTGGTTTCGCAATGCTGGGTCTCTAGCAACCAATCCAGTGCTTCGAGACCGGCGGAGACCATACGATCATCCGAGGAAGCTGATCCCACTAACAGCATCGCTTGCGGGAGTCTCGCGTTTCCGTAGGCTAGAATGTTCTCGAACCATTTCCAATCCGGGCTTCGGATCGTCTCATACACTTCAAGCAATCGTGTACTGAGGATGGACCTTATTTTCTGTGCGTCCCTGTCTCCAGGATATGAATCCAGGTATTCCTGAATTCCGAGCAGGGTGTAGGCCCAGGCGCGAGGACTACTGAACTCCATTACTGCGGGAAGGGAGAACTCTAACAAACGCCCGGCAGCACATCTCAATCCCTGATCTCTGGACCGGCCCAAAACCGTTCCAAGTCCCCACAGTGCGCGCCCATGACAATCCTCAGAGCCCGCAGCTTCGTTCCACCGGCGGTCGTAGCCGAGAAAGTTTCTGAATCGACCCTTCTCTGGATTGAACGCGTGCTGCAAAAACGCCAAGTACCGGAAGGACGAATCTTGACTGCCAAAAGTGGCCTCACCGCGCTGGTCCTTGCCCAGTTGCTTTAGACCCATTTGCTCCAATTGCACCGTGAAAACCAATGCGCGAGCATTGTCGTCGGTGGTGTATCCCTCTGGGTAGTTCGGGATTGTGAAGATTGCGTGCTGCAGCATTCCCGTGTCATCGGTCAGCCTGTTCAGGTGATTCAGTTTCAGCGCCGGCAACCGATTCAGTTTGTTTTGGGGAACGCGGGCTGAGAACTGCACTTGTGGACGCTCCATGCGGTCGCTGCGAACCCGCGCAAAACTTTCCATGTAGCCCTGCGCTACTCTTTTCCAGACCATCTCCCGCGCGAACAGGTAGGCTCGCCTACGCATGGCATGGCGGATCGCCGGGGTATCCAGAAGCTCAACCGTCTTTCTTGCGATAGCTCCTGGATCCTCGAAAGGAACCAGCGCGCCGCGGTGGTCGTCGAGCAACTCGATCGCATGCCAATACGGAGTCGAGATGATCGCCTTGCCCGCACCCAGGGCATAAGCGAGCGTGCCGGAAACTACCTGCGCCTCATGGCGGTAAGGGGTGATGTAAAGGTCTGCGGCCCCGATGAACTCAACCATCTCCTCCGAGCTCACGAAGCGATCGTGGAAGATCACCTTCGACTCCACTCCCACTTCCTTCGCCATAGCTTGCAAGTGGGCTCGATACTGATCACCCTCGCGACGCAGGACGTGAGGGTGGGTCGCGCCTGCGACTATGTAGACAACATTCTTGTGTTTGGACAAAATGTGCGGCAGCGCTTGAATAACGTTTTCGATTCCCTTGTTCGGGGAGAGTAGACCGAACGTGAGTAGCACCGCTTTTCCTTCAACGCCAAAGCGATCCTTGTAGAAATTGGGATCGAGAAATGGCAGGTCGGGAACACCGTGAGGAACCATATCGGTCTTGCTGCCGGGCACCTTGAAGATTTCTTGCAGGAATTGGGACGAGAGCTGGCTCATGACGATGAGGCGATCGGAAAGCTCCGCAATCTCTTCCATCACCATGAGTTGGTCGGGATTTGGCTCCCGGAGGACAGTGTGCAGCGTGGTTACGACTGGCATCTTTAGTGCGCGCAACAGCTCTAATACGTGGCTTCCAGCCGGTCCGCCGAAGATTCCATACTCATGCTGCAGACACACCATGTCGATGTTATTGAAGTTCAGGAATTCGGCGGCTTCCTGATACGATCTCAGGTCGTCCTGGGCGAGCGCCCATCTCACCCGCGCAGGATAGTCATATCCTTGTTCCGTGTCATTTACCGGTAGAGCCAACAATCGAGCGGTCCCATACTCGGCGGATATGGCCGCGCACAGGTCGGTTGTAAACGTCGCAATCCCACACTGTCGCGGCAGATAATTCCCGATCACCGCGATCCGACTAGGTAGCGATGGCTTCGAGTGCGATCGTGGTCGAGTTGCTGAAGCTTGCTCCCGTGCCGGGGGGCGCAGGCCGACGACTTCTAGCATTCCTTTGGGGAGCACTGTATTTCTTAGCGACATTAGTCCCTAGCTAGCTGAAGAAATTGATAGAGGTCTGGTTCCCGATGAAGCCGAGGCAATCATAGGAGTTGGTTGGAGGCTAGGTTGGGCTGATTCCCCGTCACCTTTGGTTGCCGGCTTGTTTCGTCCCACCCGTAGGACAACCTCTTCGTCATTATTGAATGAAAGAGGGCTCGCGGACTGGTCAAAATTGACCACATATTACTCCGGATGAATCGAGGGATGGAACACGTACGACTATCACCCCGGCTTGTCCGTCAGTGGAGGGCCGCTGGACAAGTTTCCGGAATCGCAACACCAAGATGAAACGATCTTCCCTGCCGCCCTACCCGATCCCGGCGAAACCATCGACGATCCTCCGACCCCAACGATCACCATCGCGTCATCACGGTCGAAGTCGGATGAGTTGCAGCGAGACAAAAGAGCAGCAGTGTAAAGCTTGACGAAGGTGAAGGAGTATCCCCCTACCTCTAGGTGGGATCCGGAGCAACCGATGACAAAGAAGTGCGGACCTCCAAAGAAAAATGGCGAGCGTTGCGGCGCCGACGCTCAAACGGCAAGAGCCTCTGCGTCTTCCACGATCCAGCCAGAGCATCTGAAGGTCCCAGAGCCAGACGCGCCGGAGGCATCGCGCGAAGCCGACTAGCAGTAGTGTTGCCGACCGACACACCTGACCACCCGCTGGGAAACATTATGGACGCCGCGGCGATGCGCTAAGGCAAGAGTCCAGTACGTCAAATATTCGTTATACCTCCCAAAAGTGCTTTTTAGGATCGACGCCCGAACGCTTTAACTAAAACAAATGATTGATTTTGAGCCGATGGCATGGCAGATGCTCCTAACGAGTGCGATCTAAACAGGACAGCGGTTTTTCTCTTGTATGGATGTTGATGGCTGGACAATGCCCTATGCTCACGTGTCCCCACTGCGGCGAGCAGACGACTTATCCTTTCGCAGCGGAGTTCAAGCAGGCCGATGCAGGTCGGTTCATATGTGGACACTGCAAGAAGGAATTCTTCGTTCTCGACAATGTACCCATGACTAAAAGGCAATACGAAGCCAAGACCAAAGTCCCACGGCGACGCGCAGGTTGACCTATTTATGGGCCCCAAGCCGGGGAATGCGTATCGAAGCAGCCATCCTCTTGCTGGAAGCCCCAAGAGATTAGCGTGCGGCGAACATCGCCCTTTGGGTTGAACTGAAGTGCCCCATTTGCTGTAGCAATCCCAATGTGAGTCCTCGGTTAATTTGTGATTTCAGCGGGGATGAGGTCTGGAGCAGGGGACGGCGTTTGAGTCCCCTGCTCCAGCAGTTCTGTACTAGCATTCTTCATGCCCTCATCTCCACCGCTGTTCGTGCAAATTCTGCGGGCGGCTATTTCGGGCTTCAGTGCCCAGATTTACGACTTTCAAGTGCAGAGTGGAAATTCACAAACGGCGCTTTCTGCCAGAACCAAGGAACAGGGTAAGTGTCAGAGGAAACACACGGTCGAATCCAAGCAGGCAGCGGCGAGCCAGGAATTTTGTTCGCCGGTTTCGTCTTTTCGTCTCCAGCATTCCGGCTACCATGCGCCAACGCTGCGGCTTCGGCCCTCCTACGGATGAGAGCACGGGCCAATTGGTAGACGCCGCTGCATCGCGATGTTGCCGCTGGTAACGATGGCTTGGCAGGTCGTGAAACCGTTACCTGGCCACAAGTTTCTGCATTGCAGGATGCGTCGGGGCCATTCTTCGCGTCGGCACGTGCGAGACGACCGCGTCTTGCCTTCCTTCGCGCATGCGCTCCCGCATCCGTTTCATTCCATCGAGATCGTGAGTATGATCGGCGAAGCGAATGCTTTCGTACTTCTTGCGCAGCGCCGTGATGCGATAGCCGAAACTTAGACTTGCGTTCCCGCCGCCCAGTTCGTGCACCTCAAAGGAGCTGCCTGTGCGGTTGGAGACGTAGAGCCCCTTGCAGTCGCCATACGGCGTCAGGAACACTTGGTATTCCTGGGAGGTGTTGACGGTTTGGATGAAATCGGCATCGAGCGTGACGACTGCCAGGCCATTCACTAATTGCGCCGAGCCGAAATCTTCAAACCAGTTCTTGGGTGATTCGATAGCCGACATGGCTACGATGCGGTTGCCGCCATCAATGGGTACGATGGCATTTTTCGAGCCAGTGCAGTTGATGTTGCCGCCCGAGTCGATATTACAAGAACTGCTGGTGGCAAGATTCTCGGCGAAGAACGAAAAAGAATTGCTGTTGTCGGCTAGGGCGAAGAGAGTGGCGTAGCCGGTCCCACTATTGTTCTCGAAATATCCGGCATTCCCATCATCCACGGTGCCAAGCACCCCGAGTTGTGCACTTGTGGTACCGCCGTCGCCCCAGACGCCTGGACCGTAGCGACCTGTAAAGTAACTCGCCACACCGCTTTCCGTTCCGTTTTGCCCGAAGACGCCAGGACTTCCGCCGCCGGTTCCAAAACCGTAGACGCCAATGGCGCTTCCATACGAGTTGTTGGACGTTCCCAGCACACCGTAAGAATTGTTGGCGGTGCTGTACGTGTCGCCCTCAACACCCACAGCGGATCCGCTGGTTGCGTTTGCTACGCCCCACACATTGATGGCAGAGCTGCCAGACGACTCGATCCCTAGCTGGCCGCCGTTCCCGTTCACGAAGATTCCATATCCGTTGCTGGACGAATTGACGTTCAATCCGCCATCCGCTCCGGCGTTGGAAAGTGTGAGAGCCGCAGTTGAGCTGTTGTTCACACTGACGGCGTTGACGTTGGTGAATGTGTTGGCTGCCGCCAATTGCGGGACCTTGGTGGTATCCAGGTTCAAGGTAACGTTGCCGCTGCTGCCGCCGCCGGTTAGGTCGCTCCCGGCAGTGACGCCGGTGATGGTGCCGTTGCCTGCATTCGTGCATGTCCAGGCGCCGCTGATGAATTCCAGAACCTGATTGGCGCTGCAGTTCTGCAGCCCAAGGGTCGCACTGCCGCCGAGAGAGATCTTGCCGCCGCCGGTCATTCCCCCACCCGGATTTACGGTTAGTGATGAGTTCTGGAGCAATGCATTGGTGATGCCATTGTTCGGCACGCTCAAGCTGACGTTGCCGCTGTTGCCACCACCCGTCAGGCCCGTTCCCGCAGTTACTCCTGTGATCGTGCCGTTGCCAGTTCCCGGGAACGTTTGCCCCTTGGCAAACGTGATCTGTCCGTTGCTCGCAATATTGAGTCCGGTTTCAGAAGGCTTGTTTGTGCCTTGACCGAACAACAAGTTCAACGAGCCGCTAGCGTTGCTCGTGTTGTTGCCCACCGGTTCCGCCTGCCACTGAAATGTCTGCGGGACCGCTGTGCTGGTGCCGCTGTTGAACGCCGAAGTCACCAGGTCCATGGGCTGCGAATCGAAGCCTCCGCTCGCCGTGGCCGTACCTGTGGCGGGCAGACTAAACAGGCCGCGAATCGTGCCACCGCCCTTTACGTCCAGCGTGGATGCGGGTTTGGTTGTACCGATGCCGACCTTCGCCTTGGATCCCGTACCCGATTGGAATAACACGGAACTGCCCAGCGTGGTGCTGTTGGTCCAAATAGGGAGATAGTTGGTGGTGCCGGTTCCGCCCAGCGGGGGTGAATTTGAGCTGGAGTTAGAAGTGGAGGACGACGTCGCCGAGGAATCTGAATTGGCCAGCGGAGCCAGCACAAAGGCCGAAGGCGGCAGTCCCCCTACCGTCTGCGCGTCCCCGGCCTTCAGAGCGTAGGGTACACTGAGCAACAATATCCGTGGCTGCTCGGCTTGTCCTTGCGGCTGCACGCCTACCCAGCGCGCGTCTCCAGAGGCGAACAGCTCGACGGGCAATCCGTGGCTATTGGTAGAGCCGAGCACGACGGAGTAGTGCCCCTTCTTGTCCGGCTGGACATTCTGCGTTTCCAGCCACAGTGGCGCGCCCCCTTGCTGATCTTTGTACAGGGAGAAGGTTACCCCGACGGTGCCGCTGAGCGACTTGCCGTTGGCATCAGTCAATGTGCCGCTGTAATTGACGAGAGTCGGTACCACCGTGTTCGCACCGGCACTCTGCTGCGCCTGGCTGAACAGGTTGGGGCACCACACCAGGATCACAAGAGACATCCCCACCAGAATGGGCTTCATGAAATTCTCCCCTTTGTAATTTCGAATCGCAAATTTCTTCCTCTGTGCTTCTCTTTGTTTTTCCCGGTGTAAAAGTAAGCGAGGTCCGAGATAAGACTTCGCCTATCCAGCAACGATCTCAGCGCGTGGCCGGTGCGGTCAGCCGAGCCCGCTTAGCTTTCTCCCGTAGCTGATGCTCCTGCATCTTCTTCATCAGTTGCGGATGGCGTGCCCACTCAATCTGTTTCTCTTCGGGAGCACCGTAGAGTTCGGGATGAGTATAGAAACCGCGCTCGATATCGTTCTTTTGTTCCTCCACGGGGATGCGGTGCGCGTTGGCCCATGCGTCCTGACGGATTCCGGTGATTTGCCACGATACTTTCATCCCGGCGCGGCCGCCGCCGATTCTGAACTGGTTGTTGGCGAGTTCTTCAGCGATGTAGACCGGGGCAAATCCGCCAATGCAAGTGAGTTGATAGCGGAAGTCGCGGTTGAGTACACCGAACCACTGCGGCATCTGAATGACGGCCTCGCCGTTCGCATCGAGCGTTGCCACACCGTCATAAATGTTCTTCATGTCGGGCGACTCGACGAAGGAGTGGTAGAGATATTTGTTAGCAGGATCGAGCGGATGGTCAATCTTGAACGACCCCCCATTTTTGGAAAGGTTGCCGTTGACGAAAACGTCGCCAGCAAAATAGCCGGCCATGCCGCTGCCCGCGTAGGCATCAATGCCATCACCACCTGCAAAGTTGGTACCTCCCTGAAAAACACCTCCAGGCCCGTCGTTGAATCCATTGGTCGAGAAACCGCCCCAACCCGAGACCCCCGTGCCACCCTCAGCACCGTTACCTACGATTCCATCAGCATTTCCATTGGTGCCCCATACCCCGGGAGCTCCCGGCGCATAGACGTACAAAGCCGTGTAGTCGGTCGGGATGGGCTGTACACCAATGCCGACCTGGCCGACATTTGTGATCGACATCCGGACGGCTGCGTTGGTATAAAAATCGAGCCCGTACTGGTTCGGCGAACCGCTTGCTTGAGCGGAGGCGATGGTCTCGCCACTGTTGATTGGGCCGAACTGAAGGCCCGGAACGTAATTTCCCCAATTGGATCCGCTGTTGTCGACCTCCGCTGATCCGGTAGAGGTCAGCTGCGGGGCGAAAAGGGTCTGAGTGAAATTATTGATCGCGTTCAGTTGTGCGAAGGCGCCAGAGCCGAGTCCGCCGAGTTGAGCGGCATTAACGTTTGTAAGCGAAGCGCCGTTGCCGGCGAAACTCCCAGCGGTTACGCTGCCACTTACTGACTCGTTACCGGTGAAACTATTGTTAGCGGCCAGTTGGGGTACCTTCGTTGTATCAAGGTTCAGCGTCAAGCTGCCGCCGTTGCCGCCGCCGGTTAGATCAGTTCCCGCCGTGACCGCGGTGACGACCTTAGTCGTGTCTACGTTCAATGTCACGTTCCCGGTGTTGCCGCCGCCCGTCAGATCCGTTCCCGCAGTTACTCCTGTGATCGTGCCGTTGCCCGTACCCGGAAACGTCTGTCCCTTGGCAAACGTGATCTGCCCGTTGCTGGCGATGTTCAATCCGGTTTCAGATGGCTTGTTTGTTCCTTGCCCGAACAGCAAGTTCAACGAGCCGCTGGCGTTCTTTGTGTTGTTGCCCACTGGCTCAGCCTGCCACTGAAACGTCTGCGGGACCGCCGTGCTGGTGCCGCTGTTGAAGACCGAGGTCACTAGATCGATCGGTTGCGAATTGAAGCCCCCGCTTGCTGTGGCCGTGCCAGTGGCGGGCAAACTAAATAGCCCGCGGATCGTGCCTCCGCCCTTTACGTCCAGCGTGGATGCGGGTTTGGTAGTGCCGATTCCGACCTTAGCTTTGGCTCCCACGCCCGATTGGAACAGTACGGAATCGCCCAGCGTGCTGCTGTTGGTCCAGATCGGCAGGTAGTCGGTCTTGCCGCTTCCGCCCAGCGCCGGGGGATCCGGGTTGGAGTTGGATGACGATGTGGACGAAGAATCGGAATTGGGCGGGGGGGCCAGCACGAAGGCCGATGGCGGCAGTCCCCCGATCGTATGCGCGTCCCCGGCCTTCAGAGCGTAGGGCACACTGAGCAACAATATCCGTGACTGCTCCGCCTGCCCTTGTGCTTGCACTCCTAACCAGCGCGCCTCCCCGGAGGCGAACAGCGCGGTGGGCAATCCCTGACTCGTGGTTGCGCCGAGCGTAACTGCGTAGTGACCGCTCTTATCGGGTTGAACATTTTGAGTTTCCAGCCACAACGGCGCACCTCCCTGCTGGTCTTTGTACAGGGAGAAGGTTACCCCGACGGTGCCGCTGAGCGACGTGCCGTTGGCGTCAGTCAACGTGCCGGAGAAATTCACCAGCGCCGGTACTGTGCTCAGTTGCGCGCCAGAAAACGGCGCTCCAACCAAAGCGATAACGAGACTGACCAAGAAATTCGCTGCCTGACGAATACCACGCCGTTTCATTTTCGCCTCCATGGCGCGGACGTGCTGATTGGCAAGTCCGATTGGGTGCAAGTTGCCCCACGCGAACGGCAGATTGAGGGAAAATACGAGCCTAGTCAAAGGACTAGAGCGTGACGCGTTTGTGACCTGATAACCATTTGTATGTTCAACAGGTTGGAAAATCGTGTGACCTGAATCGAGGGCTTCCATGCTACACTTCGCAGCAACGGGGCGCGCCCGCGTCTGCGCTCTTGGTGCATGCCTACACTGGCTCAATCCAAGCGCACGTATCGTTTCGGCCTGTTCGAGGCAGACCTTGCCACTGGGGAACTGGTGCGTCAGGGGGTACGCGTGCGTCTGCAGGATCAGCCGTTTCGCGTCCTAGCCATACTTCTAGAGCGCGCGGGCGAGATCGTTCCGCGGGAGGAACTACGGCAAAAGCTTTGGCCTGCTGATACCTACGTTGAATTCGATGGAAGTCTTAACGCCGCCCTGAAGCGATTGCGCTCGGCGCTCGGTGATTCCGCCGACAATCCTATTTTCATTGAGACGGTCCCAAAGCGGGGATACCGCTTCATTGCGCCGGTCACCTGCGAGCAGGCTGCTGAGATCAGTGGAATTACGGCGGAAGCCGCGGCACTTGAGTCTCCGCCTCTACCGACTGCGGCAGGTCCTCACTCGTTCGCCGCCAGATCACGCGGTCTTTGGTGGGCGCTGGCCCCCCTGGCCGTTGTATGTTTGGTCGTGGGTTGGCGATACACGTGGCACAGCCAACCTACCGTCTCGGCCGCAGCGAAGGTGATCGCGGTTCTGCCTTTCTCCAACCAGGGTGCGGGCGCCGATTTCGACTATTTGCGTTACGCCATTGCGGATGACTTAGTGACCGACTTAACGTACGCCCATTCGGTAACGGTTCGCCCTTTCTCCTCCACCAGTCGATACTCGTCACAGTCAGTCGATCCGGCGACGGTCGGGAAGGAGTTGCGAGTTACCCACGTGGTAGCTGGAGGATTTCTGCTGGATAAACACAATCTCCGTGTGAACGTGGAGCTAGTGGATGTGGAGCAGAACCAAGCGGTTTGGCGGGAGGAGGTTACGGTCCCTCCGCAAGACTTGGTTGCTTTGCATGACCAACTCGCGGCTCATGCCGCCCAGGGGTTGCTTCCCGCCATAAATGTCATCCGCGATTCCCTCGACGGATTGCCTGCGCCAAAGAATGAACAGGCGCTCGAACTGTTTTTGCACAGTTTGACTGTGCCTACGGATCCTGGACCGAACCGGGTAGCAATTGAGAAATTGGAAGAATCGGTTTCCCTCGACAGCGGTTACGCACCGGCGTGGGGCGAGCTGGGCAATCGTTATTACTTCGATTATCACTATGGGAATGGAGGCCAGGCTGCGGTGGGTAAGGCGTTGCAGGCATACAAGCGTCAATCCGAACTCGATCCGAATTGGCCTGCCGTCTCCACGGCCATTCGCGCCGAGCAGGGCGACTTGGATGGCGCCTACGATCAGGCAGCCGAGGTTCTGCGCAGGCATCCAGACGTGGCCACCGCGCATCACGCGATGAGTTACGTCATGCGGTCTGCCGGGCTTCTCGACGAATCCGACAAACAGTGCGGCGCGGCCCTTGCGCACGATCCTGGCTTTAGCGGTTTCCGTTCGTGCGCGATCCCGTTCATTCTGCAGGGAGATTACACTGGTGCTCAACCTTACATTCGGCTTGATGAACGTTCAGGTTTTGGAGCCATGCTGCGGATGATGGTGGCGCTCCGCACGGGCAACACCGCGGCGGCTTTGGCTGAGTCGAATGCAGCATCGTCAGGGGGGTTTCGATTCGCCGACCTGGCTCGCACTCACTTGAGTCATGCGCCAGAAGCAGAATTACGCAGGGCCGCTGCTGCGCTCGAAGTTGAACCAGCCTGGCATGATGGTGAAATGTACTACTTCGACGCAGTCGTACTGAGTTTCTGCGGACAAAGCGACGCGGCTCTCCGACAATTGCGCAAGGCCATCCAAGGAAATTACTGCTCTTATCCAGCCATGGACAAAGATCCGCTGTTCGATCCGATTCGCCAGCGTCCAGAGTTCACAGAATTGCGGCAATCTGGCGTCAAGTGTCAGGAGAGCTTTCTGGCTCACCGCCGGCAGGTCGACGTGCGACCGATGCAGTTTGAGAAACCCAACTGAACCCTTCGGACCGGATATTCAACATGTCCCCCACTGGGTTTCCAAAGTTGACCGCACAGGGGTGGATTCCCGGCGATTGCAGGGGTGTATTATCTGCAAAACGGGCGACCGGCACCTAACACCCCTAGGTTGCTTCAGCCTATAAATATTGGGCAACCCACGCTGCGGGGGTGAGGTCTGGGACGCGCTGGATCGGGAGGTTGGCAAGACCGGGGAGAACCGCGGCCAAATAGGCGCGCACCGGTAGTTTCAAGCCTGCGGCAACTCTCTACGACCGAGAGAATCGCCGCGACCTTGATCCTGCCAGTGGGCTGCCGATGTGCAACCAATTCTTTCGACCAAGAGCTACCGGACGCATTGAATTCTCCGCAAGGTTATTGCTCAACTCCAGTTCCGGATATTCCAAGAATCGTGTAAGTTTCTTCCACAGCATGAGCGCTTACTGGCAAACCTTGCTGAGTGCTCGGGAGGGCAATGCAACGGACTGCGCTGCATCGATCTTGCTGCGGATATCATCGAGAAGACGTCTCGCTGTTTCCTGACGCCGGATATGGCGCGCCGCAGTAGTCAGCGTTTTGCGCCGAGCTTCTGCATCGACGGCAAACAGTTCGTCCATCTGCGCCACAATCGAGGTTGCAACCGGATCTCGGGGATTTAGCTGCACTGCTTCGAAAAACTGCCTTCTTGCGTGAGACCAACAAGCGGCATGTACCATTCTCGGCCTACTGGTCGGTAACCGGATACCAGAAGGATATAATCCGCCGCGTTAAGACCATTCGTCGGGCCGGTCTTTGTCGCGATTAACTTGCTTGAGTCTATGGTGCGCTCGCGGATTCCCTACGCCGTTGGATGTCCCACAACTATAGGCTCTTGAGCGGACTCGATTATCGTCGTGTCCAGTCCTTTCGCGATCACCTGCAGCGTGATGATTCCTGCTTCGCGCTTGCCTCGCTCAATGTCCGAGATATGTCCGCGGTTCATGTCCAGATAGACCGCCATATCGGTCACAGTCTGTCACTTCTTCGGCACGAAACACCGCATTGCGGCTTGCAGATGCCCGCCGACGTGCTCGACAATTAGCAACTGAGAATGTGGGTGGACAAGGAAGGAAAATAAGAATGACGTGGCGCGAATTGAACGACCAGCTAAGAAAAGCCACAAAGGTTAAACCAATTCTGCAATTGTATAAAGCGGAGCGCAAGGGAAAGCGTCGCAGGCGATGGCTGACGAGGATTTACTGCCGCTACAGCTATCTTCGACGGAAGAAAGAAATGAAAGCTGTGGCATCAGCTGAATCATTTGTCTGAGACGCCGAGAGACCCCGCAATGATTGCTAGAAGCGTTCTTTCGAGCAACTTTCTTTTGGAGCCCGAGGGGTTTGGGTTACAAGCGGGGGTAGGATAAGGTCGTCGCCGCAAAAACGAAAGATCATCGGTTTTCGAGTTATTGGGGGCGCACATCGGGCCGATTGTTTGCGATTCGACATCGGACATTCAGCTTTCACGCTGCAGTTCGATCTGAGTTACTTTCACACCGTTGCCTGCGTACGATAAGGAGTAAGTGCATGCTCGGAGCAGCCGGTGAACTCCCATCCTGCGACGCAGCCAGCGCGCAACGACCGTGTCCGCCATTATCTGGGAGGTCAGTTCCTCGGGGGTGAGCCGCTGCCAGGGCTTTTCGTTTTCGGCTTCCAGAGTACGGGTCTCCACACGGTCGTTTTCGATACGGTAGTCAACCACGGGAGAACCATCACCCAGATCAATACGAAGGTTGTTGCATGCCATGATGCACCTTTCTGGCGAGGACAACCCGCCCGTCCCGGCACATTATGAGCTTCTGGCGTGCTGATGTTCGATACCAGATACACTGTAGTGGTGGAAGTGAGAAGCCGTAATCTTAAGCCTTGGCACAAGTTGAAGACGCACGATCATCCCCACATACTGAGAATCACTCAATTAGTCGGGTCAATGAGTGCTATGGGGATGTTTCGCCAGCTGACGAGAACTGCTACTTTCCCGCCCCCACTTGCGCTGTCATGACAGCAAATCTCGCAAAACCACGCTTCTATGGTAGAGGCCGAAAAGGCCAAGATCAGAAGGAGGCGTTTATGAAAAGCTGGATCTTCAATCGGTTTTGCCTAGCAGTCTTCGCAGCAGCTCTAGTTTTTCCCAACGGCGCTGAGGCCGCGGACACAGTGCTGTACAACTTTGCGTCGGCACCGGACGCCAACAACTCCTATAGCACTCCAATCCATGACTCGTATGGAAACCTCTACGGCACCACAAATCAGGGAGGAACCTACGGATACGGGACGGTTTGGGTGCTCTGCGCTCCCGGCGTTTCGGGGACGGACCTGTTTCCGTGCACTACAGGCCTTCCGAACTGGACCGAATTTGTGCTCTACAACTTCAGGGGATTGCCTTTTAACGACGGAGCCAACCCATACAGCACGTTGGTTTTCAATGGCCTGTACGGGGGACGGTCCTTCACTCTTTACGGTACGACCTACAATGGCGGTAACCGGCATACTTGTCCGGCGAACGGCGCTTTGGTGGGTTGCGGAATTGTGTTCGAGCTCTGCGCACCATCTAATTTTGGAGGTTGTGGCGGCGTGAATCTCTGGAAAGAGCGCGTGCTGCACCGATTTCTCGGAGGCAAAGACGGATCCCATCCTTTTGCGGGCTTGATCACCGACAAGGCCAGCGATCTGTTCGGGACGACGGTGTACGGCGGCGGGTTCGGAACCTGCCTCGTTGGGAGTGTCAACAATTTCTGTGGCACGGTTTTCAAGCTCAAAGGCCAAAGCCCCTGGAACTTCCCCGAGACCATTGTTCACCGCTTCAAGGGCGGGGTCACGGATGGTGCCAACCCTTACGCTGCGCTGTGTTGCAACACTATCTACGCCGTTCCGTTCCTGTACGGTACGGCAGTGAACGCTGGTGCCAACAGCGCGGGAGTGGTTTTCCGGGTCAAAAACACTGCCGGTTTTCCGGAGACCATCCTTTACAACTTCTGCTCCGTTTCAGGCTGCACCGACGGCGCGAATCCCTATGCCGACGTGATCTTTGACAGCACAGGGAACCTCTACAGCACAACGATCCAAGGCGGAGCGGGTGGATACGGCATCGCCTATAAACTGTCCCCTGCGGGTCCTCCCTGGACCGAAACCATCCTCTACAGCTTCATGGGAACACCTGACGGAGGCAACCCGGCAGCGGGGTTGCTCTTCGATAGTGCTGGCAATCTGTATGGTACTACGCTGCACTACGGCACAGGATGTGTCACCTGCGGCACCGTCTACGAGCTTACGCCCGCTGGTCCACCCTGGACGGAAACCATCCTAAACAGCTTCGTCGGACCGGTCGGCGACGGAGAACTTGCCTTCGGAGGTGTAACTTTCGATCCCACAATTTCCGCCAGTCTGTACGGCGCAACCACTGAAGGGGGCGCCAACTCCGTCGGAACCGTTTACTCTGTGCCTTAGCGAGCACGCCCATTCGCCCGACAGTGAGTAAGGCCATGAAACCCAGGGTCGCGGCCTTGGGTTTCGGTCCTTGACGGATCGCCTTGTCCGTCTCCCCACTTTCGGCTTTGTCCTGGAGACGAACAATCAGACTAGAGCCGCTGATCTTTGAAGAGTGTGCACCCGCGCCGATCTATTGAAAAAGTGGAGGAGTTCAATCAGGAGACCGTACGGTTCTTGCCGCGCCACACGGGAGCGGGCACCGCATAGAGTGAGGAAACTAATCCCAAACTCGAACCATTGTTTCGGCAGTTGACGTAATAGCCACAGCGCTCACCCCCCTTCCAGATCAATGAGCGTTATGGGGATTTTTCGCCCCGACAGCAAGATGAGGGTGATCGAGTTTTGCAGTCTAGTCGGTTTTCATTCCTATTTGCCAGTAGACGCTCAGCGGTCCTGAGACAACGACGCCACCACCGTTGCCAACGAACTGGATAGTCAGAATGTCACCTATGCCGAAGGTTTCTTCGGTGGGATTGTAGAAGCACTGAGAGGGTGTGCTCTCAGTCTGACCGATGTTGAAGTTGCAGGACGATACAACATTGACTATTCCGCTCGCGTGGGTCACCATTAGGTTCATCGCCACGCTAACGATTGGCGGCTTAGACAGTTGCGCTGCCATGGTTTTCACGGTGTAACCGGCTTGGGGAGCCCAGGAGCACTCAGGTTCCGTGTAGTTGACTAATCCAGTACTAGAACAAGGTTGTAGCGGACCCACTGGTGAGAATATCCACCAGGCTACATCCGCTACTGTGTGGACCACTACCGCGCCTTCTCCGACTGGAACTGGTTCGACTTTGCCAAAGGTGAATGTTGAAAGACTGAGTAGCGCTATTGCGACTATCATTACTTTCTTCATGTTGTTTCTCCTTCTGAATTGTACGGCACCGTACTGTCAGGCGCAGAAGCTTCGGAAGCTTACAGGGATAACTGTCGAAACCAGGTCAGCATGACCGGACTCCGGTCACAACGAAGCATGAAAAGAGGTTCCATGCCAACCATCTATTTCCAGTCAGTGACGCCTCTTTTCAAGGGACGCCATTTCGCTCAAATCCCTCAATGAGCGTAATGGGGATGTTTCGCCAGTTACGCAGTGGATCATTTCGACGCCGCCGGCGATCTTTACGGCACGACTTCCTTCGGCGGCGATCTTAAGTGCAACGGGTTCGGTTGCAGGGTCGTGTTCGAGTTGACACCAATGGCGGGCCAAGGCTGGACGGAGAAACTGCTGCATGTCTTCAACAATGACAACGGCATCCCTCTAGCCGGCCTGATCTTTGACGCGTCCCATAATCTCTACGGCACAACGAATGGGGGCAGCGGTCCCGATTACGGTACGGTGTTCGAGATCATACATTAGCCTCAAGCGACCCGCGCCAACAAACGCCGGTCACTGAACGAGTGGACGTGCGATCGGTCGTTGATGAAAACTAGGCCGTTACACTCAAGTTCCCCGCCCAAGGGAAGATGAGCGTAATGGGGATTTTTCGCCAACCATCGGGATGCCACTCCCGCGCGTATACTTCTGGCTCAGTGAAAACTAGCGCGGATATTCGGATTAAAGGCGATTCGATGGAGGTATCGTTCGAATGGCGCGATTTCGACGGCGACGATTGCTTTAACGACTTCCGTATCAATGTCACCACCGAAACTGGCACTCGCCGCTTTGACTTCGGCGGATGTGCCGTCAGCGGCCTTCGAAAAGTCAGCAGATTCTTTAGGAACGAAACGCCGAACACGGTCAGCGGAGGCTTCCGTAACCCCGATATTCGCTGCTATGACCTATATCGCGAGAAGGACGGTTACCGACTCGGCGCTTCGAGGGCAGCGGCCTATGCGAAGAGTTTTACGTCCGCAATCCACGGACGCAGGTTGACGATGAGTTCATGCGAACGGCTTATTCAGGCTAGGTGATCCGTCCCCTCGTTTTGTACAGCTTGACTTGGCGTTCATCGCAATAAGTGTAATCGGGATTTTTCGCCAGTAATCTAGCCTGTTCGGTCCAAGCGGAGTACGGTGATGTCGCTATTGGCATACAAACGCGGACCTTGGACGCACAGTCTGCATTACAGCTTGTGCACAACATTTATGTCGAATTCAGACACCCAGAGGTTCGCGCCGTCAAAGGCCATACCGGCGGTTGGCGTTTGGGTATTGACGTAGCCTAATATAGTCCCGTCGGCATTGAGTTCCGTCACTGCAAGGGAGGTCGTGACCCAAATGTTAGTGCCGTCGAAGGCGACGCAATACGGCCCCAGCGGCACAGTGAATGTTCCGAGAGTCTTGCCGTCGCTGGCCCGCAGCTTGCTTACGGTTGCACTGTATCGATTGGCGACCCACATGTTCGTGCCGTCAAAGGCGATGCCCAGCGGTCGAGAACCGACCGTGAAAGTACCCAAGGCCTTGCCATCGCTCACGCGCAGCTTACTCACGGTGCCGTCCGCAGCATTTGCCACCCAGAGGTTCGCGCCGTCAAAAGCCGCGGCGATAGGCGAGTTGCCCACAGGAAAGCTACCTAAATTCTTCCCATCGCTAGCTCGTAGCTTGATTACCGCCCCGTTTCCGGAAGTGGGCGCTGTCGGCACCCAAATGTTGGCTCCGTCAAAAGCCATCCACCACGGAAAAGGTCCCGCACTGAAGGTGCCCAGATTCTTCCCGTCGCTGGCGCGCAGCTTGCTTACGGTGCCATCAACCGTGTTTGACACCCAGATGTTGGCTCCGTCGTAAGTCACACCGACGGGCTGGGTGCCCACCCTAAAAGTGCCCAGCACCTCACCATCGCTGGCCTGCAATTTAGTTACTGTGCCAGGGACATCGCCGAAGTTCGCCGCCCAGATGTTGGCTCCGTCAAAGGCCACGCCGACGGGTTGCTGGCCAACGGCAAATCGTGTCGTCGTGTTGGCCTTATACCATTTTAGCAACGCCACCTTCAGGGGGTTCGCCGCAGCCGGGTTCGCAGGCGGTTGCGGCATTGGCACGCTGGCTTCCTGTGCCCGCCCTGGAAACAAATTTGCGGTGGCAACAATCACCAGCGCTAGACAGATTCCAATCACTACGCGTTTCATGTTTCTTGGCTCCGAAGGGGGTTCGGCGGAATGACAAAACAGCGCCGAAATATGGGCTAGCCCCCGACCAGTCATTGACAGGCTCGACTGCCGAGTGTACTTCATTTCCCCTGGTTATGAAGCGGTTTCGTTCTCAAGTGACGAAAACAGGCCATTTACGCTCAAATTTCGACTTCTTTCGATTCGCTTCAGATCGGCACGTTCCGACGATGAGTCAAATCGCGATTGGTCGCTCATTCAGCCGTCGCGGATTGGACAAGAGATGTTCTAGCAGTGGGTTTACTTCCTCCCTAGCGCCAGCATCCCGAGGCTACCGGGTGCGATGTCCGGCTGTTCTGTGATTACGTCCGGCCCCTTGGTCTTGCCCGTGATGATCGGCTTGTCGGGGATCGTTTCGTAGGCGTAGCCGGTCAGCGCGGTAGCGAAACGGAACTTCGAGACATTCACCCGAGCCCAGCCATAGTGGAGATGTCCCTTGATCGCAAATTGCAACCCAAGATAGCGATTGCTTAGACCTTTGCCATCGTTAGCCCACGCAGCGGAGAATTGAGTATTCATCGACCGGCCAGTTCCGTGCGCCCAGGCCATGATGCCGTAGCGAGAGAAGTGACCCTTAGGCCCGACCTTGACCCCCGCCTTCAACGCAGAGGCGTTGCCATGTCCCATGATGACGTTCCCATTCGATTTGTAGGGCATCATCTGCACGATTGAACCCCAAAAGCCGCTCATGGACGAGTAGAAGTAGCCGTGCGAGAACACGAAGTCCTTCACTCCATCGTGATTAAGGTCGAGATCGTACAATATTTAGCTGCGCGCGTGGAGCACAACGTGCGCGGGAGTGTAAACGATTTTGGCCTCAGCCGGATGTGCTGAGGCTAGCGCCGACACTCCCGCCGCACTGGCGGCAAGGGCGTACATGCTGAGCTGGTGATGAACTGAGTCAGACAGGTTGGAGGGTGTTCTGCTGGGCCGGGAAGAGCGTTTCATGAAGCCTCCGTCCGAAGGGGTCTTATTATCCGTCTCTTGAGATCGAGGTCAACGCTGCGATTTCTCAAGTGACGAAAACAGGCCCATTCGCTCATTGAGACCTCCCGGTGTCACCGAAGCCACGCCAACAATCGTACGGCGTAAAGGGCCACAGTTAAGGTCAGAGCTACGGGCAACTGGGATATCTGCACTTTGTCAGGTACGTGTTAGTTCCCACACGCCCGCCTGACAAGCTCTTCATCCAGTCGGCATTCAAAGCCCGCACGCTCCAGCGCCGCGAGAATCTCTGGCGCGCGACGAACGTCGAGAGAAAGAAACGGGCCGTTCAGAACGGAAGACTCCACTCTGCCGAATTCGCGACAGACGTGCGCCGGAAGCCAGTCGAGCATTTTTTGTTCGGGCCACTCGGGATAATCGCCTTCGCACACACCGAGCCGATCGGGATCGAACTTCGCAGAGCGATTGGGTAGGGGTTCGTCCTGCTCAAACGCCCGGTTCGTAGACGGTATCAAGCTGCTCCGGCGGAATCGCGTCGACGAAATCGCCCCAGGTTTCTGCGGTCGCGATCGCACGATGGATCGCCGCGAGACGCAGTGCGTCGGCTTCCGGGATGAAGACTAGTGCGACCTCGCCCGGTTTCTGAATCTGGCCGAATACGAGAGTTTGCTTGGCGGGCGAGAGCGTGCTTTCTGTCTGCTCGTCCTCGCTATTGTGCAAGCTGAATTCGCCGTCGTCCAGTTCCGATCCCTCCGCGAGCGCAATCTGCGCCAGGTTCTCTTCTCGGATTTCGTCGAACGTCGCGAGGGTCGCGTCGTACGCGAATGCAGGCTCGCGATCGAACAGACCGAGGATCGTCGCGCGAATCATTGCGTCGCCGTACCCGTCGCCAACTACGTGGCTCAGCAATCGTCGGCCACAGCATTTGAAAACATGCCACAGCGAACAATTCGTCTCGCGCAGAATGTGAACGCTGAACGGACTGGCGTGGAGCCAACCGTAACTCAGTTGCACGGAGCCAGCGTAGAAGCGAGCCGAATCGATGATTGGGTAGTACGCAGCGACGTAGGTGCGCCTGACATCTGAGGTCAGGCCGCGGCGGACAGAGACGTACGGGATGCAACTCGGAAAACATAAGAGCGTTGCAGGTACATCGCGAGTGATCCATCGAGCGCCAATCTGCGGCGGAATAGATGCGTACCCGGCGCACAGAATGCTGCGAACGTTCAAGCTCGTCATTCCAGCACCAGCCCTGAATTCTTCATGCCGTTTGCTAGTCCCCAGGCGTATCGATGCTCAACGACGAGAACATTGCCGAACCATTGCCAAGACTCGGTCTCGACGTTTTCATCGATCCACGTTTGCGCACGCTCTGTGAGCGGGCAGAAGAGAGACCGTGCCTTCGTTGCGTACGAATACGTCACGCGGAACAGACATCTGTTTTGGGGTTCTCATTTTTGCGACCTCCTCGTCGCCGCATCCGGTTTGACCGAACCAATGTGGAGAGCATTTGGTGACGCTCCCTCATCTGGTGGGAGTCAGGCTTGCTGATCCCGCTCTTGATGCACGATCAGAATCTCAGATTATTCAGAACCTGTCCATGGCCCATCTAACGGTTACCCATGTCCGTTATACAATGTTTCCCGCAGTCAAACCGAGGGGGAACCATGGGAAACCTGGGTAGTGCGCTTCAGCAGCTTCATGCTGAGCGCAAGAAGGCGCAGTTGCAGGTGGAGACGTTGGATCAAGCGATTTCAGTGATCGAGTCAATAAACGGTTCGGGAACATTCGGGCAGACAAACCAACCGACGCGAACCATATCGGCAGCGTCACGGCGCAAGATGGCACTGGCGCAACGGGCGAGATGGGCGAGGGCTAAGAACGGATCGCTGCCAGTTGCGGTGGCGAAACCAACGGCCTCGGCTCCTGTGAAGCGCACCATGTCCGCAGCCGCTCGTAGAAAGATCGCGGCGTTTCAGAGGGCAAGGTGGGCGAAGGTGAAGGCGCTGCAGAAGAAGGCTGCATAAATCAGCCCGCTGGGAATCCAGACGATTCGTAAAGCCATGAAAGTCACGCTGGAGGACGCAGTGTCCCTACTTAGCAAGTACGCGGAAGAACGTACGCCCGTACTTGCTGTTGTTGGACTCCATCAGCGTCAGTCGCCAGAGTAACCGGAACGATTAAAATCTCCGTCGTCGATGGGTTACTCCGCATCTCGTTGTCGGAAAGGAAGACGGTGCCTCCGACCAAATCAAGTTCCGGCTGCACTTTTGAGTACAGTGAGTTCCGTGACGCCACTGCTGAAGACTTTGGTGCTCACAGGTTCGAAGGATTTCTGGTCGTAGCGTCCAGCAGGTGTCCCTTTTTGAAATGAAACGTTGAAGAGGGGGCTCCGTTCAAACACATGGAAAAGCGCACGGAGAGCTAGTTCCTTCACTACAGTGTTTACCCGATATCGGGCGGGTCGATGTGTTCGGTATCGTACCCTCCGTGCCCCGCCACTGCACCCCATGAGTCCGAATTCGCTGGGCAACAGGAACTTGAGGAGATAGCCTCACCCAAGACAACCCGCAATGGGGAGGGTAGGAGACAGTTACTTCGTGAAATGCGGTGCTTGATGGCGAAGGCGGAGCGTAGTTTCTAGGTGCCCCCTCATAAAGCAGCAATGCGCAAGATGGTGTGGATAGACCAACCGCGCTTTCGAGGTTGGGGCTGCTCCCAATGTGCCTGGGTCTTCAACCCTCCCGGCCCGCCTATCGGCAAAACTTTCGACCTGATGATGAGTAACTTTCAGTCGCGGCGAGACGAAGGGTTTGCATCGCACGATTGCGCCGAACACCCGCGCAAACTGGAGCCAACATCCAACGCAACCTAAGAAGTGGGCGTGGCCTGCTACGCAGCGTTTGAGCGACCTGATTCCAGCATCTTGAGATGCTCCTCTATCGAGTTAATAATCTTCAGAACGGTGCCGTGATGAACAGAATGCGATTTCGCGAACCGTGCGGCGATTTTTTCCAGTCTCTCTTCTTCTTTCTTGAGGGCATCGATTACTGATTGCGCGTTGGTCATGGGCTCACCCTTTTACAGTTGTCATGATTAGTGCCTAACGCGACGGTTCCATGTTAAACACTAAAGACATTTCTGATTTGGCCTCTCGATGGGCACGGCAACGGAGGCGTGGGGAAACTACGAACCGTGGCCTGTTATGGAGACTCTTAGTGCCTTTTGCGTGGTTTGGGTAGCAGGATGCGCTTAACGGATGGCGGCATCCTGCGCCCCGTGACTTCGCGGTAGATGCGTTCGATGGTGGTTTCTTTGGGTCGCGCCATGCAGCACCCCACGCCGAAAATGCTATACCAGAGAGGCCGGACGCACGAAACGTGACAGGAAATGTCTTCCATACCTCGGGTATCGGGGAGCCGCAGCGCACGACATGGCGAGTGTCGTACGCAAGCGAGGACTTGAACTGGACGAGGGTAGACACCGAAGAGACTCGCTTAGACCGGATGTGATATAAAGTGTTTCCCGATGGCGAAGAGGAAGACCCAGATGCCTTTTCCGAAACTGTCCAGCAGTCCCATGAAATTGGCGTGCCCTTTTTGTAATGCCAAACCGGGAAAGGTGTGCCTCACGCTTTCGGGCGGTGAACTTCAAATAGTACACGTCGCGAGGGTACAGGCTGCCGCAAAAAAGGATGCAACCGCCAACCGAGAGGCGAAGAAGCACTGACGGCAAACCGAGTGCGTTTGCAGGCGTACACTGACTACGTATCACCCTGCTGACCCGCGTTGTTCTTGGATGGCTCCTTGAGGCGCGGGTCTTTCTTATCGAATCAGGTCTTCTAGAACGCCTCATTCTTCGACGCCGCAGCCATAATTCTTTCAACGTGCACAACTTCAACTTCGCCGTGAAGCAGTTCACACACTTGCCCAGCAGCCGTTCCGCATCGAGGGCAGCTTAGGGTCATCGGGCTAGTCGTGACACGCTTCTCGCTCTTCGGTTGCATCTTAACCGTATAGCACTCCTCATGAACGGCGTTCCCATTTTCATCGGTCTTGGCGGTTTCAAGTTCCACGGGTTCGTTGCACAAGGAACACATTGGGAATTGCGAAATTGTGGACAATGCAGCCTCCAACACGAATTATCAGATTGCACAAGAAACCGACGCCCGAGATGGGGGTCCGGCGGAGGGATGTGTAAGCGACTCTTCTGTTTATACCATCTTTGCTACATCCAGAGTGTTCGATGTCGGACACAACGAGGGATTCATGCAAGTAAAATCTACGCACTTGCGGACGCCGCCGCTTGACCGAATCAGTCTTTGGGATTGCGTATTTGCTTGAGGGTTTCCGTCTCTAAAGAATCGGCGAACGCAGTCGTCGAATCTTTTTCTCGGCTGCGGTAGGGTTGGCGAGCCTCGCCTTGAGGCGTATCCGTTTCGGATAATTTGTTCCAGTCACGTCTTTGTTCCGCCCCAGCCGTGTCCGCGACTGCGATAGCCTCAAGTTGCGCGTCCAGTTCCTTGATGCGCTTGGCTCTTTCGTCGTATTCAATTCGTTCTGATGGAGAGAAACCGCCATAAACCTCATGTTGCCGCGCCAGAGTTTGTGCCTCGCGGAGCCGGGTCACTTCGGACTGGGGTTCTTCTGCCATTACAGTCCTACAGCGGACAACATGAAGCCTATCACAACTGATTATCAGTGTTGATAATATTTCCCGTATTTCGCTGTAAATCTTCCCTGAGAAGGAGCATGACACCAGAGAACAGTTTGCTCGGTTTCGAACAAAACAAAGATGTGGCATCGGTGGTGAAAGCCTGCATATAATCCTGTCGTGGAAGATTACCAAAAAGAGAATTGGATTGCGCTTTACCACTCCGCTCTGGTTGAACTAGAGCAAGCAAAGATGTCTGGTCGCATCGAAGCAGCCAAGGCCGCAATCGTCGCACGCATGGAAAAACTCTGCACGATGCCCGGACTGCATCCAGAGGAACGTCAAGCCAACGAGGATGCGTTGCGGGGTCTAAACCTTCTGAAACAAGAAGAGGCACGCTTCGACGCGGAAAGGGCACGCCATACGCTAGAGAGAAGTTTGAAGAATCTTCGCTCGGTTGGGCCTACAATTCAGCGACTGCGGCAGGACGCTGACCGAGACTGATTCCACTCTACACACTAACTACGCGATACGCTTGCAAAAAGGAAACGCGCGTCCCAGATTCATCGGGTCAAGAACGCTCTCCCGAACAGCTCTCCCCCAGAACTGTTCAACGACACGATAGATTCTCGACTGAAGGTCGTAAATGGCACGGGTGTGTTTGAGTCCCGGCACGAACGAGGCTACCAGAATTCAGGCTACATCTTGCTGCGTCCTGCTCTGGTCCCTTGAAGGTCGGGGTTTCAATGGGAGAGTCGCATAAATTGTTGTACCGGAACCGTTGGATTCGATAACCAAATCGCCGCGAAAGTGGCGCACACGCTCGCGCATCCCTCTGATTCCCACTCCTGTGCCTTCGGACTGAATCTCCGCTAGTCGTTCCGGGGACATTCCCTTTCCTTGGTCTTCAACCTTTACATGGGCAGCGCTTTCTTCGCGCTCAATTCGAATCTGCGCGGTTTTGCTTCCCGAGTGACGATGGATGTTCGTCAAGCTTTCCTGTACAAGCCGGAATATGAGGAGTTCCATGTCGGACGGAAGTCTTCCAACGTTCTCCGAAACCTTCAAATCAATTTCCAAACCGCTGCGCTCTGCAAGACCTTGCACGTACCAACTCAGTGCCGAGGAAAGACCGACTTCATCCAGCATCGGTGGATGCAAAAGATAGGAAGTTGTGCGAATCTCTTGGGTCAGATGCTGAACCAAACCTTCGGCATCCTCGATGTCTTTGGCAATTTGCGCAGGATTCTTCTTTGCGTCTTCGCTGATTCGCGCGAGCTGCATGCCCAGTGCAGCCAATGTTTGTCCCGCGCTATCGTGCAGTTCCCGTGCTATGTGCCGCCGCTCCACATCCTGAGACTCCATGAGTCGCCCCGAAAGGTCACGCAGTTCCGAGTTTCTTCTCTCAAGTTCCTGAGTACGGAATTGCACTTGGGTGTCGAGTGCATCCGCCAATGTTCGATAACGGTCTTCGCTCTCGCGCAACTCTCGCTCCATTCGTATACGCTGGGTGATGTCCCGAGCAATCTTCGACGCTCCGATAATCTTCCCGCTGGTGTCCCGGACAGGCGAAATTGTGAGCGAAATGTTGAGCGGTGTATTGTCCTTTCGGATACGAACGGTGTCGAAGTGTTCGATTCGTTCGCCTCGCTTGATTCGGTCGATAATGACCGTCTCTTCGTCCCTGCGATTGAGCGGGATGATCAACGAAATATGCTGGCCTACCGCTTCGCCCGCAGTGTAGCCAAACAACCGCTCCGCGCTTGCGTTCCAACTGGTTATGATGCCTTCCAGCGTTTTGCTGACGATGGCATCTTCAGATGAATCCACGATTGCGGCGAGCAAGCCAATAGCTTTATCCGCCCTAAGGCGTAGTGCTGGCAACTCGTTCAAGAGTGACTCGCTGATGCTGTCTCTAGCCTCCGGGTCATTAAGGATGCAATCCGCCAGCGCTTCGTGTGTCGCCAGTAGTTTGTTGATGTCATCTTCCAAGGCGATCTCAGGATGCGTTTCAGTCCAGTAGTGCGCTGCCCTGACAAACGCTAGGAACAACAGCAAGTATTGAAGGCGAGTCGGGCCAAACAGTCGCGCCAGTGCGTCAAGACATAACAAATAGTCAGAAGTCTTCAAGAACACATGCCCTGCCAATACAAAGATGGCATCTTCCATCTGCGTATCGGGCATTGGCATTTCAACAATGGGTGCATAGCAGGCTGCACACAGGGATAAACGAGATTGGAGTTCTTGTCCGCGTGGAAAAGGCCGTCGAAGGAGATTAACAACGTCTGTGACACTTTGAGTACCCACAGTCGGATCGCCAGCGGGGTGGCCAAGTCCGACAAGGAAACCAACATGACGAGCAATGCAGTACCGGACCGCGCAAAAGCGTGACAGGTGGACAAAAAGACGCTCCTTAAAAACGGAGGGAAGAGGATTGTCGAGGTAGGCAGCCTGCGCGAATCCCCACAGTTTCTCGGTAATCTCGGGAGCCTCTGGTGCGAGGCGGAAGAAATTGGGAAGAACCCCGAATCGTTCCCCAACTTGCTTCTCCAGTTCCGACATGGAATTGTCCACGCCCGATTATATGCCCATTTTGGCTAAACGACGGTATCCCTGCGAACCGCTCCCCGTAAGCCAAACGTTCTCACGATCTGCCATAATCTTCTGATGTGCGGTCGCTATCGATTGTCGCGTCGAAAGCAAATGATCGAAGAGTATTTCGCACCGTCTCAAGCAAAGACGACTGGAATCCGCGTTACAACATTGCTCCGACTCAGCCCGTCCCGATCATCCGGCAGCATCCGAAGGAGCCTCGCCGGGAATTAGCGCTGCTCAGGTGGGGTCTCATTCCATCTTGGGCAAAAGATTCGTCTGGCGGCGTCCAGATGATTAACGCAAGGTCGGAGACAGCGGCGACGAAGCCCGCGTTCCGTTGACCAGTCGTAGGTGCCTGATTCCAGCAGACGGATTTTACGAGTGGTCGCGGAGGGGTAAGGCGAAACAGCCGTATTGTTTTGAAGTTAATGACGGGGAATTGTTCGCGTTCGCTGGGCTGTGGGATCGCTGGAAAGACCCGAGCGGGCAGTGGCTCAAGTCATGCTCAATCCTGACGACAACCCCGAACGCTGTGACTTCAGCCGTCCACGACCGAATGCCAGTCATCCTTGATCCAGACAACTACGATCTATGGCTCGATCCGGGGATGACCAACGTCGAGGCCGTTTCGGAAATGTTGAAGCCCTTCGATGCTCGACAGATGCGGTGCTACCCGATCAGCACGCGGATCAATCATGTGGCAAACGACCTAATATCCGGCGCTTCGAACATTTCCTGCAGCTGCTCGATGTCGTCAATGATGCGTTCAACATCCATGCGTCACAATACCCTTTGCCTGCACCGCCGACACGCGTGGTGCCATATAGGTTGCCCAGAGCGTCCTGGATCAGGGCGGATTGGGAACCCGCGCCATCCACGCAGTTCGAAGCGGAGCAGAAGCTATAGAGGACGGTCTCGATGCCCGTAGTAGTCGCGCCTCAAGCACTTCGATTCGGTTCCTCAGTCAGCGGCTGGATGCAAAAACTACAAGCACTTTCGTAATGTGGCGTACTCATCTGAACGCGCCAAAACCGGACGTGATCCTCGATAGTAGTATGTGGCACTTGTTTTAAGATGGATCAGCCGATCCTCCTCCCCCTTTTTAGCACAAACGCGCTTGCGAGATCTGTTTGGTTCTTCATGATTAAAATGGTCCGGATTACGGAGAG
>Ga0210409_10001431_pt1 | contig 31490 bp, 31 predicted proteins | sample IncBWH17MmetaG_FD_161649 | JGI IMG/M metagenome (GOLD analysis project Ga0210409, IMG submission 161649) | Forest soil microbial communities from Barre Woods Harvard Forest LTER site, Petersham, Massachusetts, United States - Inc-BW-H-17-M | ecosystem: Environmental > Terrestrial > Soil >...
AAGATCCGCTTAGCCGTGGAGCGCCTGGGGTTGAGCTCGGTCTCGCCTTTCCGGGCGGAGAGGCGCATCATCGAGTACATGATCGCGGACAAGGCCGAGGAGCCGCTCGCCGGAGGGTCGGTCCGGACCTTCGTGGAGCTCCTCGGCTCCCGGGCTCCCGCCCCCGGGGGCGGTTCGGCGGCGGCGTTGAGCGCGGCCATGGGCGCCGCCCTCGGCGCCATGGTGGGCGGGACGACATATGGAAAGAAGAAGTTCGAAGACAAGGACGCCGTTATGCGGCGAATCATCCCTGCCCTTCATCAGGCCATGACCGATCTCATACCCATGATCGACGCCGACGCCGCCGCCTTCAACGAGTACATGGCGGCGTCGGGGATGCCGAAGGATACGCCGGAGCAAGCGGCCCACCGTCTCCAGTGCCTGCGGGAAGGGCTGAAGAAGACGGTGGAGGTGCCGCTCCGGACCATGCGCCTCGCCGACGGCTGCTGGGAGGCCATGGTGGAGATGGCCGCGCACGGCAACTTGGCCTCGCGGTCCGACCTCGAGGTGGGCGCCAAGTCCCTGGAAGCCGGCATCTGGGGGGCGGCCAGGAACGTGACCACGAACCTGCCCGGCCTCGAGGACGAGCCCTTCCGGAAAGCGGTGGCGGCGGAGGTCGAGGCCCTGGTCGCGCGGGCGAAGGCGCGACGCGACGAGGTGCTCGCCATCCTCGCCCGTCGCTGAGCCCGCCTGGGCGAGGGCGTGCGGGGGTCGAGGCTTAGCGGTCGTAGGATTCGCGCCGCCCGGCCTCGGAGAGCGGGATCAAGTACTTGAGGGGGTCGGGCGTGACCCGGGCCCGCACCTCGGCCAGCTCCTCCGCTCCCCCGTAGCTCACCGCCGAGCGCAGGTGACCACGGATCCGGCGCAGGATATCCACCACCGTCCCCTTGTAGGGGATCTGGATCTCCTGGCCTTCGGCGGGAACGTCCAGCGCGGCCGTCACCGCGTCCGTGCTCTCGTCGTCGTAGAGGGCCTCGAAGACGGCTTGGGGCGAGGTCATGCCCCGGTAGATCTTTCGCTTCTCCCCCGTGCCGGGGTCTTCGATCATGTGGCCGGGGGCCTCGTCGGTGCCGGAGAGCATGCTCCCGAGCATCACCGAGGACGCCCCGCACATCAAGGCCAGGAAGATGTCCTTGTCCTCCTTGATCCCGCCGTCCGCGATGATGGGCACCGAGTCCCCCACCGCACACCAGGCCTCGCGGATGGCCTGGAGCTGGGGGACGCCGGCCGCGGTCTCGAGGCGGGTCCGGCATCCCCGGCCGGGCCCGATCCCGACCTTGATGCCGTCCACCCCGAGGTCCCTCAGGAACTCGGCCCCGGCCGCGGTCCCCACGTTTCCGCACACGAGCTCGACGTCCGGGAACTGGGCCCGGAAGCGCTCCACGGCCTGCCGCATCACCTCCGAGTGGGCGTGGGCGATGTCGATGACCAGGACGTCCGCGCCCGCCTTGACCAGCTCCGCTCCCCGCTCCAAGAAGTCCCCCCGCGCCCCGATGGCCGCCCCCACCCGGAGCCGTCCCTTGCCGTCTTTGGTGGAGAAGGGCCGCTGGCGGGCGAGGATGATGTCCCTCTTAGTGATGAGGCCCCGGATCTGGCCGCGGTCGTCCACCAGGGGCAGCTTCTCGATGCGGTGCTCGAACATCCGTCGCTCCGCATCCTCCACTCCGATCTCGGGGGAGCCGGTGACAAGCTTGGCGAGCGGGGTCATGAACTCGTTCACCCGCCGGCCCTCGTTGATCGGCCGCCACGGCATGTCCCGGTTGGAGAGCAGGCCCGCCAGGACGTTGCTGCCCCGCGTCTCCTCGATCAGGATGCCGGTGATGTTGTGCTTCTGGGTGAACTCCCGAGCCTCCCGGATGGTGGCTTCGCGGGGAAGGCAGAGCGGCCGCTCCACTACGTAGCCGTAGCTGCGCTTCACGCGGGCCACGCTCTGGGCCTGGGCGTCCACGGGCATGGCCCGGTGGATGAAGCCGAGGCCCCCCTCCAGGGCCATGGTCTTGGCCATTCCGGCCTCGGTCACGCTATCCATGTTGGCCGAGCAGACGGGCAGCTCCATGGAGAGGCCGCGGGAGAGACGGCCGGTCAGCCGGATCTCCCGCCGCGAGGCAGCTCGCCCGGCTTGGGGCCGGAAGAGGAAGTCGTCGTAGGTGCGGCCGACGAACTCGGGTTCCAGTGTCCGACCCATCCGCCCACGTTACGCCGGGCCCGGGGGGCCGTCAAACTTGGGCGGGCACGCGGAGGCTCCCTCGCCGAGCGGAGGGGTGAGCGCCCCTGCCCTCAGGGGTCCCCGGGTCCCCGAAGGCGACCTGCGATCCAGGCCGTCCGATAGATGGCGGTGCCGAAGGTGGCGACCCCGATGAAGGCGAGGACCCAGACCACGATCGTTCCCTCGGCTCGGGCCCGCCAAGAGGTGAGGGTCGGGTCGACGAGGCAGGCCAAGCAGATCAGGACCATCCGCTCCCCGCGCTGCATGAGGCCGCCCGCCCCCGTCACCCCAACGGTCTCCCCCCGCGACTGGGCGTAGCTCACGAGCAGGGATCCGGCGAGGGCGGCCGTGGCCATGAACGCGCCCCAGGGCCGGTGGCGCAGGTAAGCGGCGAAGCCCAGGAAGGTGAAGGCCTCCACGAAGCGGTCGAGGGTGCTGTCCATGAACTTCCCGTAAGCGGAAGCCAGGCTGCGGGCCCGTGCCACCCGACCATCCAGCACGTCGCAAACCCCGGAGAGGACGATCGCCCATCCCCCCAACTCCAGGCTCCCGAAGCCGATGAAGAGGCCGCCCAGAAGCCCGAGGCCGAAGCCGGTGGCGTTCAGGGCGCTCGGGGTGAGGCCCAGGCGGAGGGCGGCCCGCTCGGCGGGGCCGATCGCCCACAGGAACCAGTGCAGGAGGAAGTCGCCGAGCCCGAGCAGGAACCGGGAGCCCCTGCGGTCGGCGTCGGCGTCCCTCCGCGGCAAGAACGCGTACACCGCGATGGAGAGGAGGGCGGCGGCCAGGACGACCACGAACACCGGGAAGAGCGCGGTCACGGCGGCCCTCCGCGGCCCCGGCGGCGGAGGTACCGGAAGAACCGGGGCCACAGGAAAAGCAGGGGCCAGCGGCGCTCGCGGGGGGTGAGGACGATCTCCTCCCCCACGTGCCGGCGCGCCTTGCGCAGGATGTAATCGAGCCAGCCCTCGAAGGTGAAGACGTGCTTGCCCCAGCGGGCGGTGGCGCGCACGAGGGACCAAGCGAAGTAGGCCTGGATACGCACTCGCTCCGTAGCGGAGACCGGCCGGACCAGCTCATAGGTGCCAGGCGAATCCGGGGAAGGTCGCAGCTCGCCCCCCGCCGCCAGCTCCTCCAGAAGCAGGGCGTAGACGGGGCCCTGCTCGCGGCGCTGGACCTCCCAGAGGGCGTCGGCCCGACCGGGAGGCTCGGGTCGGATCTCCCGCGCCATCGAGACCTGAAGCAGCGTGCGCCCGTAGGCGTCGGCGTCGAACCGCGCCGGCAGCCAGGGGCGCACCCAGCGGTACGTCTCCTCGTGCGCGCTCACGAGCCCGTCTAGGATGCGCTCGGCGGTGGCTTCGTCGGCCGCGTGCACGATCTCGCTGGGCTGGAAGAGCCGCCCGATGCAGAAGTGGTCGTGCCGCCGCCGCGATGTCTCTTGAAGGAAGGCCGCGAACGAGAGCACGGAGCACTTGGCGTGCAAGGGGGCGTCGGGAGTGCCCAGCCAGAGCGAGACCTGGCTCGGGGGCAGGAGGGCGTTCAGGAGGGCGAGCACGCCCGGGCTCCGCCTCACCTTCCCCGCCTTCCGGAGGGCCAGGTAGAAGGCCCGGTAGGCGCGGGTGAGGACGAAGAAATCGTAGGCGCTCCAGGGGTCGGCCCCGGCCTCGGTGCGGCGCGAGCCGAAGAAGACGACACCCCGGAGCTCGGCCCCCGCGGCCTGGGCCAGCGCCTGCGCGGCCGCCGCCGCCGCCGCCCGCGCCGACGGAGGGCGGGCCCTGGCCCGGATCGCCTCGCGCAGGGCGGCGGGGGGCGAGCTCACGGCCCGGGGACGAGGATCGGCAGGGCCCGAGGGACGGTATCCACTTGGATGTCGGCCCCCTTGGCGCGGTTCCATTCCCCGTCCGTCTCGTAGGTGGGCGGGCGGTCGAACCGGAGGCGGAAGCTCCGCGCGCGGGTTGCGGTGACCTCGCGGGACTGCTCGTGGGTGCCCCGGAGGAGCCGGGCCATGATGCCGAGGCGCGCGAAGACGCCCATGTTGCGGAAGGCCATGGCGTCGAGCCGTCCGTCCTCGAGCTCGGCCCGGGGGGCGATCTGGAAGCCCCCCCCGAAGACACGGGCGTTGGCCAGAATCAGCATGAGCAGCTCCTGCCGGCCCAGAGGAGCGCCGTCCGCCTCGAGGTCGACCGGAAATCCCCGGAAGGAGCCGATCTGGCGCAACGCGCAGTAGAGATAGAGGGGCGCTCCCTCGAGATAACCGACGCTCCAGGAGTCCTCGATGACGGCCACGTCGTAACCGAAACCGGCAATGTTGAGGAAGTAGTGGTCCTCGATGCGACCCACGTCGATGGCCCGGGTGTGGCCACCCAGGATGATGCGTGCGCAGGCGCCGATGTCACGGCCGGGAATGCCCAGCGATTTGGCGAGGTCACACCCGGTGCCCCCGGGCACGAGGCCCAGGCTGGCCGGGAGGCCGGAGCGGAGGATAGCGTTGCCCACGTTGCTCCAGGTGCCGTCCCCCCCCACGGCCACGATTTTTCGGAAGCCGCGGGCCAAGGCCGCCTCCGTGAGCCGGGCTTCGTCCCCGGGAGCGGTGGTGAGGGCGTGCTCCAGGGAGGGGGCGGGGGCGAGCGCGGCCAGGACGGGCTCCACGAAGCGCGCTCCCCGCCCCTTGCCCGAGTGGGGGTTGAAGACCACGAAGATGGCGTCGTTCGCGCTCAGGCGGTCTGGAGCTGGATCAGGGGCTCGAAGGTCTGGACGCCGTCGCGCATCCAGAGCTCGCGGAAGGGGTTCTCGTAGATCTCGGAGATGGCCAGATCCTTGTTGAACGGGTGCTCGTGGAGCTTGAGGCGCCCCGTCTCCTCCTCGTGCTCGCTCTGGCTCCCCTCCATGGTGATGTTGGCCAGGTAGGCCCCCTCGTCGTCTTTCATGAAGGACTGATAGAGGTGGGAGACCTTCTGCCAGGAGTAGTCCGTAATGGTCAGCTCGGCCACCGGGGTTCCGTCCGCCGCCACGCGGGCCGTGATGGTGCGACCCTGGTGCTGGAAGAGCACCCCCACGTCTTCCATCCAGTGCGGCAGGTGCCAGCGCTCGATGGCATGGTCGCGCGCGGCCTTGGTGGTGGTGGCAACCAGGTAGGGGTAGAACGCGGACTTGGGGAGTTTCTCCCCCGCCTTGACTAGGGGGGCCACGATAACGGACATCACCACTTCCCCGTAGGCCCCCACCTCGCTCTCCGTGAAGTCGAAGGCGGTCAGGGAGAAGATGCTGCTGCCATGGTGCAGTTCTGCCGGCTCCAGGTGGCGAGGGAGGATCCGGCGGGCGTTTTCGGTTGGGAACTCGAAGAACCCGCTGATGGCGTTGCGGTACCCGTAACGGGTCAGGGTCATTTCCCCTCGGCCCGGATGATGCCCTCCTCCCGCAGCACGCCCGCGATGACCTGCACCGCCGTCTCCAACTCCTGCTCGCTGTGGGCGGCGGAGACGGAGATGCGGAGCCGCGATTTGTGCTTGGGCACGGCCGGGTAGGTCACGGGGTTCAGGAAGAGGCCGCGCTCCTGGACCTTCTCCGCGATGGCGAAGACCTTGGCGTCGTTGTTCACCATCACGGGCATGACCTGGGAGGTGGACTTGCCGATGTCGATCCCCTCCTCCGCGAAGCGCCGACGCAGGAAGGCCACGTTGCTCCAGAGCCGGGCCCGGAGCTGGGGCTCCCGTTCCACGATGTGCAGCCCGGCCAGCAGGCCGGCCGCGATGTTGGGGGCCAGGTTGCAGGAGAAGAACCGCGAGCGGCCGAAGGCGTTTACGTAGTCGATGAGGGCGCGGGTCCCGCACACGAAGCCGCCCTGCCCGCCCAGGCTCTTGGAGAACGTGCCCAGGTGGAAGTCCACTTCCTTGTCGAGGCCGAAATGCTCGGCCACCCCGCGACCGTTGGGCCCGAAGAGGAATGTGGAGTGGGCCTCGTCGATGAGGATGCGGGCCCCGTGGCGCTTCGCGACCTCCACGATCTCGGGGAGAAGGCACACGTCCCCGTCCATGGAGTAGACACCCTCCACCACCACCAGCTTCTTGCCCTTGACCCCCGTGAGCTTGCGCTCGAGGTCCAGGGGGTTGTTGTGGCGGAAGAAGACGGTCTTGGACTTGGCCAGGATGGCCCCGTCCACGATGGAGGCGTGGGAGTACTGGTCGAGGAGGATGGTGTCGCCCGCGCGCATGACGCTGGAGATGAAGCCCACGTTGGCGCTGTACCCGGTCGGGAACACGATGGCCGCTTCCTTGTCCTTGAACGCGGCCACCTCCGCGGCCAGCTCGTTGTGGATCTCGAAGGTGCCGGAGAGGATGGGCGAACCCGAAGCCCCCAGACCGTACTTGCGGGTCGCCTCGATAGCGGCCTCGATCACTTCCTCCCGGTAGGAGATACCCAGGTAGTTGTAGGAGGCCATGTTGATGAGTTCGTGGACTTGGCCGGTCTTCCGGCTCCGCACCGTGACGCGCGTGGAAGGCGCGGTGGACAAGGGCTCCGAGTACAGGTAGTAGCCGTTGGGGAGGGCTTCCTGGTACCAGTCGTTGAAGGGGGCGAGCAGGTTCAGGGGGTCGTCGCCGGCCCCGTAGTAGAAATTGCTGTAGTCGTAGTCCGTGAACGCCGTCTTGCCGGCTTCCTTCTTCGGGGCCGCCTCCATAAGTAGTCCTCTCTCGTCTGAAGTGCGCTCGAGACCCCCGAGCGCCGGTCGGTCTGCCACGAAGTGACCCGATATTCTACCAGCGGAACCGGCCCCAGGGAAGCCCCCCGGGCAAGAAAGCCGTGCCCTCAGGAGGGGCGACCGGAGCGCGGCCGGTAGAGCTCGGCCGCCACCCCGCGCACGATCGACCTCGGGACGAAGCGTTGCACACCGGCCAGCAGGCGGTTGGTGAGGCCGGCCACGACCCGCAGGCGTCCCCGCTCCAGCGCGCGCAGCGAGCAGGCCACCACGTCCTCCGCGGACATGGCCGGCATCCGGTTGATGAGCAGGCCGGACCCCGTCTCCGCCACTTCCAGGAACTCGGTGGCGGTGAGGCCCGGGCAGAGGGCCTGCACCCTGACCCCCGTTCCCGCCAGTTCGGAGGCCAGGCCCTCCGTGAAGGAGAGCACGAAGGCCTTGGTAGCCGCGTAGACGGTCAGGAAGGGCACGGGCTGGAAGGCGGCATTCGAAGCCACATTGATGACCCGCCCCCGGCCGCGCGCGACCATGCCGGGCAGGAAGGCGTGGGTCAGGGCGACCAATGCGCGCACGTTCAGGTCGATCATGCCGAGGACGGTCTCCCGGCGCTCCTCGTGGAAGCGGGAGGTGTGGCCCGCTCCCGCGTTGTTGACCAAGAGGTCGACCGTGAACCCGCGGGCGTGGATCTCCTCCGCCAGCCGGTCGATCGCGCCCGGTTCGGTTAGGTCCGCGGCCAGGACGGCCGCGGTGTCTTCTCCACCCAGCTCGCGGGAGAGTTCCTGGAGCCGATCGCGCCGTCGGGCGACGAGGACGAGCCTCTCTCCCTTCGCCTTTAGGGCGCGCGCGAAGGCCACGCCGATCCCGCTCGAGGCCCCTGTGACGAGGGCCCGGTAGCCGGCGTCGGGGCCGTCCGGCCTGCTCAACCGGCGAGGGCTCCGTCGCCGGGCGTGGCGGCGGGTGCGGGGGTGACGGCGGGCGGCACCACGGGCAGGGCCACCTCCCGCTGGCGCGATCGCCAGCGGTCCAGGAAGGCCACCTGCTGCACGCAATTCACGGTGCAATAGGGGGCGCAGGGCTTGCGGGTGTCGAACTCGAGGCGGAGGCGTTCACGGGTGTAGGCCTCGAGGGGGATGCCCGGGGTGCCCCTCTGTTGCGAGCAGTAGGAGACGGTGCCCGCCTCGTCGACATACAGGTAGCGCGACCCCGCCCGGCAGCTCCAGTCGTTGGGAAGCCCCCGCGCCAGCTTGTCCTGGAAGGAGGCGTTGAAGCGGACCGGGCTCCAGCGGGAGGCCATCTTGCGGAGCTGGCGGTACACTTCCATCTCGCGTTCCCCCAGGGGCCGGAGCTGGCCGGCGCCGTCGTGCACGATGCCCAGGGAGTTGGCGAAGCCCAGCTCCTGGGCGCGCCGCGCCACGGCCAGGGCATCTTCAGGGTTGCGGATGCGGCTCCCGATCACGGAGTTGATCGCTACCGTGAACCGGGCGTAGGCGGATAGCCACTGGAGCTTGGGCTCCAGGAGCCGCAGGCTCTTCTTCGAGACCTCGTCCGGCTCCACGTTGTCGACGCTGATCTGCAGGTGGTCGAGCCCCGCGCGATTCAGCCGCTCGATGCGTTCCCGGGAGAGGTAATAGCCGTTGGTGATGAGGGTTGCGATCATGCCCCGCTTGCGGATGTGGGCGACGATGGCCTCGAGTTCGGGGTGCATCAACGGCTCGCCGCCGCTGATCGTGATGGTGCCCGTACCCAGGTTGGCCAGAAGATCGACCCTTCGCAGCATGACCTCGAGCGGCACCGGGGAGGAGACGGCGTCGTACTCGTTGCAATACGAGCAGGACAGATTGCAACGCCGCATGGGGATGATGTGGGCCAGGAGTGGGCGATCCCGATCGATGAGACCCAGGAAGAGCTTGGCGGCCATGCGGGCGGTCTGGTGGAGTCGCATCTTAAGTCGCATGTCGGGGCAGCCTCGCGCTTGAGCCCGGGGATAATACCAGAAGTTGCAAGGGCCGTGACCCGCTGTCCAAGGAAGGCAAGGCTCGGCGATCAGCCCCGCGCCGCCCCGGGCGTCGGGCCACCGGGGCACGGTTGTTAAGTACGTTAAGCCCGGAGCGCCGATTCTTGACCTCGGGTCGGGGCGCGGTTATCGTTTGTGGTTCCGAGACTCTTCGCACATGGCAAACCTTCCCGCCGCCAACGTGATGCACCGGAAGACCCGCACCGCGGTGTCGGTGCTGGCCGTGGCCATGGAGGTGGCGATGGTCATGCTCCTGGTGGGCATGGCCAACGGAACCCTGAGCGACATCGTCGACCGCCTACAGAATGTGGGCGCGGACGTTCTCTTCCAGCCCCCCGACGCCTCGCTCATCCTGGGAGCCACCAGTGCCGTCATGCCCGTGAAGTATGTGGAAATCATGAAGCAGGTGCCGGGGGTGAAGGAGGTGACGCCCGTCCTCAACTGGCTCGTCTCCCAGATCGGGGGCGAGTCGCGAGCGGTGAACTTGTGGGCGATCGACTACCGCACTTACGCCGCGATCTCAGGGGGCTTCGACATGGTGGAGGGCCGGCCGCTCGCCGAGCCCAACGATCTGGTCATGGACACGGTGCTGGCCCGGGCGACGGGCATGAAGGCGGGAGACACGCTGCACATGCTGAACCGCGAGTTCCACATCGCGGGGATCTGTCGCGCCGGTGCGGGCGGGCGGCTTTACGCGAGGATCGAGGACGTGCAGGATGCGATCGGCACTCCCGGCAAGGCCTCCTTCTTCCTGGTCAAGGCCACCTCCAAGGACAAGGGCGAGGAGCTCGCCCGGGCCCTGGAGGAGAAGTTCAAGGGGCACAAGATCACGCCCATCGGACAAGTTTCGAAGGCCATGCAGGACAACGCGGTCGGCTTGAAGCAGTTCAAGGAGGCCCTGACCGGCATGGCAGTGATCATCTCGTTTCTGGTCGTGCTGCTGGCCATGTACACGACGATCATCGAGCGCACGCGCGAGATCGGGATCCTGCGCGCCATCGGGGCGAGCCAGCAGACGGTGGTCCGCCTCGTGGTGGCGGAGAGCGCCCTCATCTGCGTGGCGGGGGTCGTCGCGGGGATGCTCCTTGCCGTGGGCGGTCGCTGGTTCCTGCCCCACGTCTTCCCCACGCTATCGGTGACGCTGACGCGCGACTGGGCTCTGATTGCGGCATGCCTCGGCCTTACTGGAGGCCTGCTCGGCTCGATCTATCCCGCCCTCAAGGCCGCGCGGATGGATCCCATCCAAGCCCTGTCGTTCGAGTGATGTCTGTTATTTATTGATACTAAAGAACTTACTTAAGATTCCTGTCTCGGGAGCCGTCGCGCTTCAAGTCCTCTTCAGGTCCTCGATGACAGCCAGGAGGACGCGGACGATCTCCTCCCGCGCCACCTGAGTTCTTCTGAACTGGAGAGCCAAGCTGAAGGTCTTCTCCGGGGGCTGATAACGATAAACGAAGTGCTTCGCTCGCGCTTTCCCCGTTCCCCTTCCCTCGCGCGTGATGCGCCGCGCCTCCTGACGCGTGGCGCCCTCCTTCTCCAGTCGTTCGACGAGCGCGATCATTCTCGCCGGATCTGCCTGCCGAACGACCTGCAACAGCACTGACTTAGAGGTAATGTCGGCCAGCCGACAAGCCTCGCGCACCTGCTCGGGCATCGCGGTCAAGGACAGCATCTCCGTGATTGACGTGCGGCTCTTCCCCAGCTTCTGCGCCATCCGCTCGTGGGTGTAGTCGTACATCTCGGCTAGGGCCTTCAGCCCCTCCGCCTCTTCAAAAGCCGTCAGGTCCTTTCGCTGGAGGTTCTCGACAAGGGCGAGTTCCATCATCTCGGCTTCTGTGCTGTCGCGGACGATGCAGGGCATCTCGGCCAGGCCGGCCTCCAAAGCGGCGCGGTAGCGCCGCTCCCCGGCGATGATCTGATAGCGCGCTCCGTTTTGACGGACGAGGATCGGCTCTAGGACCCCTTTCTCTCGGATCGAAGCCGTGAGCTCGGAAAGATCCCCCAAGTTCTGCCGGGGTTGTCGCGGATTGGGTTCGATGTCCTCGATGGGGATGAGGCGCCCGATAGCCACGCCGCCCGGCCTTCCCAGCTGATCCACGAAGTGGGGGTCGTGGCGCATTCGGAGCGACTCCGGTAGTCCAACACGCCGCGGGCTAGACACGTTCGATAACCTCCTCGCAGAGGCGGTAGTACTCGTAGGCGCCGCTCGACTGTGGTGCGAAGCTGAAGATCGACTCCTTATGGGCGGGGCTCTCTTCCAAGCGGATGCTCTTGGTGATCGTGGTGTCGAAAACCCTCCCTCCGAAAGCTTGGGTCACCGCCTTCTGAACGTCGCGGGACAGCGTGGTCCGGCGATCGTGGAGCGTGATCACGGCTCCTAGCAGCTTGAGCGCCGGATTGGGCCGGGAGCGGATCTTCTCGACGGTCTCCAGCAGATCGTCCGTTCCCTCAAGAGCGAAATAGCTCGACTGCACGGGAATCAAGAGGTGGGTTGCGGCCACCAGAGCGTTCACGGTGATGAAGCCCAGCGCAGGCGGCGTATCGATGATGACGAACTCGTAGACATCCCGCACCGTCTCCAGCCGATCCTTTAGGCGGAAGTGCGCGTCCAACTCGCCCACGAGCTGCGCTTCGAGCTTGGCGAGGGCGATCCGCGAGGGAGCGATGTCGAGGTTCGGCACCGGTGAGGGAACGATCACGTCCGCGAGCGGGCGGACGTTGGCGAGCACTTCGTACATCGACCGTTCCAGCGTTCGGACATCCAGGTAGGTGATCGAAGAGTTGGCTTGGGGATCGAGATCGACGAGAAGCGTGCGGCGGCCCCGCATGGCCAGGGCCGCGGCCAGGTTGATGGCGGTCGTGGTTTTTCCGACGCCGCCCTTCTGGTTTGCAATTGCGATGACGATCACGAAGGCCCTCCCTGTCGCGCGGGAAACGGAAGACAGGGGCATCTTAGAGAAAACCGCGACAAGCGGTCAAGGACAAAAACAAGCTATTGGGGGTGGGGGGCCGCTCGGGCCTACATCTTGTACTTGCCGAGCTCGTCGTCAGACAAGTTTTCGAGCCACTTCTGGAGGCGGCCGACGTCCATCGACTCCTTGCTCATCTCCACGCTGCGCGCGCTTTGGATGACCGACTCCTCCACGAAGATCTTGGAATGGGTGCGCAGGGCCAGGGCGATCGCGTCCGAAGGGCGCGCGTCCACGGTCACCAGGCCGCTGCCTGCGCGGATGTGGATGGCCGCGTAGAACGTGTTTTCCTTGAGCTCGCACACCACGATGCGCTCGACTTGTCCGGCCAGGTCGTCAATCACGTTCTTCAGCAGGTCGTGCGTCATGGGGCGGGGCGTCTGTACGTTCTCGATTTGCAGGGCGATGGCATTCGCCTCGAACACACCTACCCAGATCGGCAGGATCCGCTGACCCTCTCGGTCGCGCAGGACGATGATCGGCATGTTGGTGATGGGGTCGATCATGAGCCCCTTTATGGTCATTTCGATTTCCATGCCGCCTCCAACGGTCCCGCGGCTCACAATATAGGATCGCCGGAACTTGCTGTCAATGAATTGTTTGCGTCAGCTAAGGCGGGCGAGACCCTCCCGCATGGCCGTCCGCTCAATGAGTTGGCCCCGGCCCCAGTGATCTGAACCTCCACCACCTGGCCTAGCAGCGCCTCCGAGCCCTCGAGGTGCACGATCCGGAAATGCGGCGTCCGGCCGGAGACGCGCCCCCCCTCCCCGAGGCCGTCGACGAGGACCTCGACCCGACTCCCCACCCAGCCCCGATTTCGCTCCGCCTGGGCCCGTTGCTGGCGGTCGTTCAGGAGCGTCACCCGGCGCCGCTTCTCCGCCTCGGGCACGTCGTCGGGGACGCGGAACGCCGACGTGCCCGGCCGGGCGGAATAGCCGAAGACGAACACTCCCTCGAAGCCCACGGCCTCCACCAGGTCCAGCGTCTGTTCGAAGTCGCTCTCGCTCTCGCCGGGATAACCGACGATGACGTCGCTGGAGAGCGCGAGCCCGGGCACCCGATCACGCAGGAGCCCCACGGTGTCGAGGTACTCCTGGCGGGAGTAGCCCCGTCGCATATGGCTCAGGATCCGATCCGAGCCGGACTGGACGGGCAGGTGGAGGTACGGGCACACGCTGGGCAGGTCGCGCAGGGCGTCGGCCAGCCGTGTGGTGACATGGCCCGGGTGGGAGGTCGTGAAGCGGATGCGGTGGAGGCCGTCCACAGCATCGACCCGGGCCAGGAGCTCGGCAAAATCCACGTCGCCACGCTGGTAGGCGTTCACGGTCTGTCCGAGGAGCATCACCTCTGAAAAGCCCCTGTCGACGAGTGCTTCCACCTCGGCCACGATCTGATCGGGCGGCCGATTCACTTCCAGGCCGCGCGTCCTGGGAACGACGCAGAAGCTGCACACGTGGTTGCAGCCCTCCATGGCCGTGACGTAGGCCCGGACCGTGCTCGTGTGGGCCACAGCGGCGAAGGGGACGGTGAAGGCGTCGGCTCCGCGATCCAGGTCGACGGCCGGAGCCCGTCCCTCTCGGGCCCGTCGAATGAGCTCCGTCACTCGGCTGAAGCTGTGGGTGCCGACCAGAACGTCGACGTGGGGCGCCCGCTCCAGGACCCTCCGGCCTTGGAGCTGGGCGACGCACCCGCCCACGCTGAGGACGAGGTCGGGGTTCTGGGCCTTGAGCTGCCGCAGGCGGCCAAGGGAATGGTAGAGCTTCTCGGCCGCCCCTTCGCGCACCGCGCACGTGTTGATGAAGACCACGTCGGCCTGGGCCGGCTCCCCCACCGGCACATAGCCCTCGGCCTGGAGCAACCCGGCCACTTTCTCGGAGTCGTTGACGTTCATCTGGCAGCCGAACGTCTCGACGAAGAATGTATTTTCTCTTTTATTGATCAAAAGGTCGGCCTCAGTGCTTGAGGTTTTGGTTCACCATTTCTCGAGCATGGTCACGGGCCGTCTCCGTGATGGTGGCACCACCCAGCATACGCGCGATCTCCTCCACCCGGTCCTCCTTGGTGAGTGCTTTCACCTCCGTCAGGGTTCGCCCGCGCTCCACCCGCTTGCGCACCGCCCAGTGTCGATCCGCGAGGGACGCGATCTGGGGGAGGTGGGTGACACAGAGGACCTGGTGGCGGGAAGCCATAGCCCGCAGCTTCCGGCCCACGACCTCCGCCACTCGTCCGCCGATGCCCGCGTCCACTTCATCGAAGATCAGGGTCTTGCCTGTCGCATCCAGGCTGGCTACCGACTTGAGCGCGAGCAGGATACGGGACAGCTCGCCGCCGGAGGCGATCCGGGCCAGGGGCCGCAGCTCCTCCCCCGGGTTGGGGGAGAGCAGGAACTCCACCCCTTCCAGGCCCCGCTCCGTCCAGGCCGAGCGTTCACGGGCATCTGGGGACGGCTTCTCCGGCCGGAAGAGCACCTTGAACCGTGTCTTCTCCATGGCCAGGAGGGCCAGTTCGGCCTGGACTTTGCGCTCCAGGTCGGCGGCGGCCGCCCGTCGCTGGCGAGAGAGCTCCTGGGCGAGGTCGAAGTAGCGGGCCGCCAGGGCGGAGCCCTCGCTCTCGAGCGCCCGCTCCCGCTCCTCCGGCGCTCCCATTTCTTGCAGCTCGCCCCGACAGCGCTCGGAAAAGGCCAGCACTTCCTCCACCGTGGCCCCGTACTTGCGCTTGAGGCGGTCGATCTGGGCTAGGCGCGACTCGATCTCGTCCAGACGGCCCGGGCTCACGCTCAACCCCTCTTGGTAGTCGCGGAGGAAGAGGGCCAGGTCCTCGATCTGGGCCCCCACCGCCGATCGGGCCTCCACGTGGGGGGCAAACGCGGGGTCGATGCTGGCCAGCTCCTCCACCCGGCGATAGACCTGGGCGAGCCGGGTGACCACCGCATCCTCGGCCTCGTAGAGGAGGGCGTAGGCCTCGCCGGAGAGGGTAGCGAGCCGGCCGGCGTTGGCCTGGAGGGCCTTTTCCCGGCGGAGCGCCTCCTCCTCCCCCCCGGCGAGGCCGGCCTTCTCGATCTCGTTGGCCTGGAACTCGAGCATCTCGCGGCGGCGCTCGACCTCGCGACGGTCGCGGCGCAGGGTCTCGAGCGCCCCCTCGACCTCGCGCAGTCGCCGGTAGGCCTCCCCCACCGCCTCGCTGCCCGTAAGTCCAGCATGATGGTCGAGCAGGTCGACGTGGGTTTCGGGATCGAGGAGCCCCTGCGGTTCGTTCTGGCCATGGATCGTGGCCAGGCGGGGGGCCAGCTCCTTGAGCACGGCAAGGGGCACGAGGGCACCGTTGATCGTGGCCCGACCCTTGCCGGTGGCCTGGAGCTCGCGCCTCACCACGATCTCGTTCCCGTCAACGGGGAGGCCATGGGCCTCGAGGGAAGCGCGCGCGTCGGCCGACTCCAGGACCCCCTCCACGGTGGCTTTCTCCTCGCCCGTCCGAATGAGGTCGGCGGAGGCGCGCTCGCCCAGGAGGAGGCCCACCGCGTCTATCAGTATGGACTTCCCGGCTCCCGTTTCGCCCGTCAGGGAGGTGAGACCGGGTCCGAGCTCCAGATCGAGGGAGGTGATGAGAGCGATGTTATTGATTCTGAGGAACTTAAGCATTTCCACCGCGCCCCCGCGGAGAATAGCACAGTGACCGGGGGCTGTAAATGCATGATGCATCAAGGGGAGGTCAGATCGGGGCCGATCTGGGGCGGTCTCTGCCGGATAAGGGAAGATCATTCGCTATTAGATACTTGACAAACCCACGTTTTGGGCCTATATTGTGTGTATGGAAGCAGATAGCCTCAATCTAGTGACCCTGGTCAAGCGGTTTGGCACCGAGGAAGCTGCTAGGGGCTACTTGGAAGCCATGCGCTGGCCCAACGGCCCGACTTGCCCCCGCTGCGGTGGCGCGGACCCCTACCGGCTGAACCCCCGCTCCGACTCTAAGCGACCTGGCCGCGCTGGCTTGCTCAAGTGCCGTGCATGCCGCAAGCAGTTCACGGTGACAGTGGGGACGATCTTCGAGGATTCCCACATCCCCCTCACGACGTGGGTTATCGCGCTCCATCTCATGGCGGCTTCCAAAAAGGGTATGTCTGCTCATCAGCTCCACCGGATGCTCGGGATCACCTACAAAAGCGCATGGTTCCTCGCGCACCGCATCCGGTGGGCAATGACCCAAGAGCCATTGGCATCCAAGCTCTCCGGGATCGTGGAGGCTGATGAGACCTACGTGAGCGGGGGCCAGGGCGCCACTGGCCGTCACGGACGTGGCGAGCATCAGGTCCCCGTGTTCACCCTGGTTGAGCGCGGGGGCCGCGCCCGGTCCTTTGTGCCAGAGCGCGTCACGGCAGCCAACGTGGAGGCCGTCCTAGCCCGCCACGCTTCGCCCGACGCTGAGATCATGACCGACGAAGGGGTCTGGTATAAGCACGTCGGCCGTCACTTCAAGAAAGGGCATCAGACCGTGGCCCACAGCAAGGGCGAGTACGCCCGTGGCATCGTCCATACAAACACGGTCGAAGGCTTCTTCTCGCTCCTAAAGCGCGGCATCGTCGGCACTTTCCACCACGTTAGCGCCCGTCACCTACACCGCTATCTGGCTGAGTTCGACTACCGGTACAGCCTGCGCTCGGTGACAGACGGCGAGCGTGCGGCCCTCTTGGCGAAGGCTGCGGAGGGGAAGCGTTTGACCTTCAGGCGGGGTGGTCTAACTGCGTAGAAACCAAACGCTTACGGTATCCCTTGACGCCTAGTAAATAGGGTTAACCCATGGCATGCCATCAACTTATGAGCTTGACAGAGATCTCTATTAGATCTAGACTGCCGAATGATGCGGGGCACGGGGGTCGAACCCGTACGGTTGCGTACACAACCAACGGCTCCCAAGGCCGTCCTGTCTACCAAGTTCCAGCAGCCCCGCGTACGTGGTCCAGTGGCGGGCGTGGTCGGATTTGAACCGACGATGGCTACTCTCGGAGGCCCGTGTCAAGGAACTCTCCGATTTTGGCTGCCCGGTTAACAGCCGGGTGCTCTCACCACTGAGCTACACGCCCAACGTCGTCTCGCCCTAGCTGAGTACGGGCAGCTAGGGCAACCTTTCCTCCCTATTCTAGCAGCCCCCAAAATGGCACCCTCACGAAGGCAGGTGCCCATTCTCAGGCACGTCCCCTTGCCGGAGCGCCGCCGCCTGGTCCCTGGCCGTCTCCTTGCCTGACCAGACGACGCGCCTGCCCCTCTTCTGGATTCGCCGCTCTTTCTTTAGCCTCCCGATTTCTGCCCAGACCCGCGCCTTGACCGGGAGGTTGCCCGTGGACTGGTATCCCAGTTGCTCCAGTTTCGTGGTCAAGTCGGCGGCCTTCAGGCCCGCCGGATAGGAGAGGAGCACGATCTTCATGGCCTCCCGAAGGCCCTTCCCAGTGAGGGGGCCCTCAGTGGCCTCGTCGTTCAGCAGGAGCCGCTGCTGCCTTGGTCCGAAGCCATCGCTCGGGCTCAGGAGAGCCTCAATTGCTTTAATCCGGGTGTCGAGATCCTGCACGATTTCACGTCGTTTGCGAAGCAGGCTGTCGCGCTCAGCCTTCAAACCTTCGCAGATTTCTTTGGTCAACATAGCGGTCATCCTAACAAAGTGCCAGCGCGGACGCAAGGCATACTCCTAGCCATGATTCAGTAATTGTTCAGGCTCGTCCTGGCTGAACATTTGGGCTATGATGGGCTTCATGAAGGACCACCCCGTGCGCATCCCGCTACCCCCCGATGAGGCCGTGGCAGACCTATTGCGGGTGAAGGTCACGGACGAGATGCCTAGACCAGGGAAGCGGAAGGCGAAGCCCCAGGGCAGGAAAAAGGGCAGGAAGTAGGCTAAGTCTCGCCGTCCCCGCCGCCGGCCAGCCGTGGGTTTGTCAAAGGGTCAACTCCGAGATCATTGACAGCCACAAGCTGTTGTGGCATCCTCAACCGACAGCGCTATTTAGAGAGGTGTGCTTGCCTTTGTCCCCCCTCCCGATCCTAGCTCAGGCCACGGCGTTTTCAGGGGGTGTCGGGAGCCTGATCGCCCAGAGTGGGGTCGTGGCCCGGGTCGTTCTCGTCGTTCTGCTCATCTTTTCGCTCATCTCCTGGGCGATCATCATCTACAAGGGCCTCGTTTTGCACCGGGCGTATACACAGTCCCAGACCTTTCTCCAGATCTTCAGGAAGAGCAGCAAGTTTTCGGAGGTGAACTCCGTCTGCCTCCAGCTCAAGGCGAGCCCGCTGGTGGGGTCTTTCAGGCCGGGTACATCGAGGTCAACCAGCAGGTGCGTGGGGGGTCGGGTGCCAGCGCCGCCCCCGCGGCCCGCCCTACCGTGAAGAGCCTGGAGTCCCTTTCCCGATCGCTGGTGCGCGCGGCCGGGGTCGAGGTCACGCGCATCGAGCGGCGGGTCACCTTCCTTGCCACTACGGCCAGCGTCACCCCTTTCATTGGCCTCTTCGGCACCGTCTGGGGGATCATGACCGCGTTTGCGGATATCGGCCGCATGGGTTCCGCGAACCTGGCCGTGGTGGCCCCCGGCATCTCGGAGGCCTTGATCACCACCGCCATGGGCCTGGCCGCGGCCATCCCCGCCGCCGTGTTCTTCAACTTCTATGGCAGCCGTATCAAGGTGCTCACGGCGATGATGGACGACTTTGCGCTGGAATTCCTGAACATCGTCGAGCGTAACTTTACTTAGTCATGCTGGCAGGAGGGGGGGGCGGCGGAGAGGGCGGAGGACGGGCAGGGTCCATCTACCGCGGCTTTCGCGGCCGCCAGAGCGCGCCCGTTCTGGGCGAGATCAACGTCACGCCCCTCGTCGACGTCGTCCTGGTTCTGCTCCTCGTGTTCATGGTGACCGCGCCCATGATGAGCCGGGGCATCGACGTCGCCCTCCCCGTGGCCAACCAGCCCCAGATCCCGCCCGAGGATCGCGTGACGGTCTCGATCAACGCCGAGGGCCGGGTCTACATCGGAGACCGCCCGGTGAACATCATCCTTCTCGAGGACCAGATCCGTTCGCTGATGACGGGACGGACGAACACCGTCGTCTATCTTCGCGCGGACGAGGCTCTGCGCTACGGCAAGGTCATCGAGGTCGTGGACAAGATCAAGAAAGCGGGAGTGGATCAGATCGGCTTTGTGTACGCCTTGCCCAAGGAGAAGCCGTGAACGAGGCCGTCGATCGGGTGATCCTTCAGCGGGAGGCGATGGACGCCGGCTTCCCGGGCAGCCTCGGGCTTTCGATCGTGGTGCACCTTCTGATCGTGGGGGGAGCGGTGGCGGCGCCCTATCTCTTGCCCCGCGAGCCCCCGCTTCGGGTGGCGGACGGGTTCGCGGTGGCCCTACCCCGCGGAGGGGGGGCGCCCGTAGAGCCGCCGGCTTCCTCGGCCCCCCCCACGCCGGTGGAGAAACCGCCCGCCCCGGCCGCCGAGCCCCCGCCTAAGGTCCTGAAGCCTCCCAAGGACGAGCCGCGGCACACGAAGGGACTCCCCGAGCTCGACGCGAAGAAGGGACGGAAGCCGGAGAAGGCGCCCATCCGCTCGGCCGCCGCGGCTTCCGGTCCGGGGGGGTCCAGCCAGACCCCGGGGCTAGCGATCGGGGCGCCCGGCCCCGGGGTGCCCGATGGCACCGATTCCGGAGGTGACTGGTACCTAGCCACGGTCCAGCAGAAGATCTGGATGATCTGGACCCAGGAGATCAAGGCCGGCTTCACCCAGCCCATCGGCGTGACGTTCACCATCCTCGCGGACGGGCAACTCGGCGAGGTCCGTGTGACAGAGTCGAGCGGCGTGACCCTGCTGGACAACGCTGCCCGGCGAGCCATCTACTCCGCGGCCCCGTTCGGCCCGCTCCCCAAGGACTATGGAACGAACCAAAAGACCATCCAGGCGCTCTTCAAGCCGACTTCCTAGGGGCGTTGTTCTTGGCCTGACATTTGGGCCCGCGCTCGGGATGATGTCCGCTCAAGCACCCCCGCCCGACGCGAAGATCGTCATCAGCGGGGAGCAAACGCGGCTGGCCGTGCCGGACTGCATACCGCGCCGACCCGACGATGCCACGACCGAGGCCTGCCGAACGATCACTCAAGTTCTCCGGAGCGACCTTAGGTTTGAGGGCCTCTTCCAGTTTGTGCCCGAAAGCCTCTTTGGCGCCATCCCCGCCTTGAACCCCGACGCGGTCAAGTTCGAGGACTGGAAGGGCATCGGGGCCAAGATCCTGGTCGTGACCCGGGCGGAGGTGGTATCGGGCGAGCTCACGCTCGAGGTGAGGGTCCATTTCGTGGACTCCGGGCAGAGCATGCTCGCCAAACGCTATTCCGGCCGCCCCGACAATCCGAGGGTCTTTGCCCACCAGGCCTCGGACGACATCATGGCCCTCACCCAGTACCGGGGGGTGGCCCGGACGCGCATCGCCTTCACCTCCGATCGGGACGCCAGCAAGGAAAGGCGGTCGAAGGAGCTCTACATCGTCGATTACGACGGGTTCAACCCGCGGCGCGTGACCGTGAACGGCTCCCTCAACATCCTCCCTGCATGGAGCCCCGACGGCCGCTCCATCGCTTACGTCTCCTACCGGCAGGGCAGCCCGCGCATCTTCCTGGCCTCCATCTTCGAAGGCAAGAGCACGCCCAACGTGAGTGGCGAGAAGGGGGACAGCCAGGCCTTCGCCCCCGCCTTCAGCCCCGACGGGAAGCGCATTGCTTTTGCCAGCAACCGCTCCGGCAGCATGAACATCTGGGTCGTCAACACGGATGGGAGCGGGGCCCACCGCCTCACAAGCACAACCGCCTCCGACACCGCACCCTGCTGGAGCCCCACGGGCCAGGAGATCGCTTTCACCTCCAACCGGGGGGGCACGCCCCAGATCTGGCTCATGGACACCGAGGGGCTGAACGTGCGCCGCCTCACCTCGGTGGGAAACTACAACGACGCTGCCGCCTGGAACCCTTCGAAACAGTACGCCGAGATCGCCTATACCTCGCGCCTGGAAAGCGGTGGTGGCTTCGACATCGCGGTCGTCGACCTGGCCAGCCGGCAGGTCCGCCAGATCACACAGGGGCGCGGGAGCTGTGAATATCCCGCCTGGGCCCCCAACGGCCGGCACCTGGTCTTTGCGTGCACTCGGGGCGGCACCTGGCAGATCACGGTCGCCGACCGCGAGGGCCGGAGCCTGCAGACCCTGTCCACCGGACCCGGCAGCAATGCGCAACCGGACTGGGGGCCCTGATGCGCGCCACGAGTGGCCTCGTGGGGGCGCGAGGTTTCTTCGCAACGGGAGGGCTCATGAACCGCCATCAATCGCTTCTGCTCCTGGCCGTGGCCGCCTCATTACTCCTCGGGGGTTGCGGCGGCAAGCGACCGCCCGTTCTTAGCACCGCCCAGCCCGGCCAGGGCGGCTCCTCCAACCGTCAGCCTACCCAACGCGTGGACTCCGGCCCCGATGTCCAGCCGGCCGGCGACGAGGGGCCCCGGGGTCAGGACTTTGGCAGTGCGGACACTGGGGGCGAGGGTGGGCCGCTGGCCGACATCCAGTTCGAATTCAACCTGGCCACCCTCTCCGACGCCGCGCGGGGCATCCTCGAGAAGCACGCGCTCTGGCTGCAAAGCAACCGGCAGGCCCGGGTGCGGGTGGAGGGTCACTGCGACGAGCGGGGCACGGTGGACTACAACCTCGCTTTGGGCGAGCAGCGGGCGCGCGCGGCTCGGGACTACCTGGCCAGCCTGGGAGTGGCGGCCGATCGCCTCTCGACCGTCTCCTACGGCAAGGAAAGGCCGCTCGATCCCGGCAACAACGAAGCGGCCTGGGCCAGGAACCGCCGGGACCACTTCGCGGTCTCCCGCTAAAGAGCCCGCCGCGTCCGGCACGCAGCGCTGGACGGTCCGGCCCTCTGGTATGATCGGACGTCGGTGGTGGAAACAGGCTTCGGGAGGGTAGCTGTGATCCGTCGATTCGCCTTTGTGGCGGCGCTCTTGGTCCTGCCCGGCCCTGCCCGGGCCGCGAGCAAAGAGGTCGACCGCCTCCAGACCCAGATGAGTGGCCTCCAGGGCCAGCTCCTGGACTTGCAACGCGCATTCGAAGACAGCCAGCGCGAGCTTCGGCGCCTCAACGAATCCCTGGCCGAGCTGAACGTCTCCCTCAAGAAGAGCCTCCAGGATCAGCGGATTCAATCCGAGGCCACCGCGGCCGCCATGAAGGACCTCACGGACCGCGTGGCCGAGATCGGCGAGCGGGTGCGGGCGCTGAAGGCCGCCCCCGTGGTGGTGGGGGGAGCGGAGACCCCGCCGGGTGTCAGCGCGGGCGCGGGTGCGCCCGCCGCGCCGGGAAGCGCTCCCGCCGCCAGCCCCCCCGCCCCCCGCGAGCTCTACAGCCAGGCCTACGCGGACTACGCGCGGGGCAACTACGACCTGGCGATCCAAGAGTTCCAGGATGTCATAAGGCTCTACCCCACCGAGAGCCTGGCCGGGAATGCGCAGTATTGGGTGGGGGAATGTCTCTACGGCAAGCAGAAGTACGCGGAAGCGGTGGAGGCCTGGAATAGCTTCTTCCGGGACTATCCGTCCAGTGAAAAGCTGCCGGACGCCCGCTACAAAAAGGGAGTGGCCCTGGAGAAGCTTGGACGACGGAGCCAGGCCATGGTGGAATGGCGTTACGTGGTGGATCGGTTCCCCAACACCCCCGCCGCCCAAAAGGCCCGGGAAAAGCTGACCCCTCGCTAGCGTGACGAGGGCAGAAAAGCTCGAGAAGGGACGGTTGTCATGGCCAGCGTGAACAAGGTCATCTTGATCGGCAACCTGGGCAAGGATCCGGAGATCCGCTACACCCAGGCGGGAGAGCCCATCGCCAACTTCTCCCTGGCCACCAACGAGGCCTGGACAGACAAGAGCGGGCAGAAGCAAGAGCGCACGGAGTGGCACCGGGTCGAGGTCTTCGGCAAGCCGGCCCAGGTTGTCCGCGACTACCTGACCAAGGGGCGCCAGGTCTACCTCGAGGGCAGCATCCGCTACGACGAGTGGACGGACAAGGACGGCAACAAGCGAAACACGACCAAGATCCGGATCAGCGGCCCCAACTCGAAGCTCGTGCTCCTGGGCTCCCGGGGCGAGGGCGGCCCCCGCGGCGGGGGGCCGGCGCCGCCCCCGGAAGCGGCGGGCGCCCCCGCCGCCAGCGAGTTCCAGGCCTCCGACGACGACGTGCCCTTCTGAGCCGGCCAGGCGGTACTTAGCCAGAGCGTCCCGGAAACCCTAGAAACGTCCCGTCCATGCCCACCCTCCTCGCCGTGGAGCGGTTCCTTCCTCCCTACCGCTACGAGCAGGAGGTCGTCACCCGCTGGGTACGCACTTGGCTGGAGGAGGGCGGCAACGGGGATGCCTCCCGCCTGCTCTCCGTGTACGCCTCGGCGGGGGTCAAGCGGCGGGCCAGCGTGGTGCCCATCTCGGAGGCCTTTGCCCCCGGGGACTTCGAGGCCCAGAACGACCGCTACTGCGCCATCGCCCGTTCCGCGGGCGTCGACGTGGCCCGGCGGGCCTTGGCGAGCGCGGGTCTGGCGGCCAAGGATGTGGACCTGGTAGTGAGCGTCTCCTGCACGGGCTTCATGATCCCGGCCCTGGACGCGTACGTGGCCAACGAGCTGGGCATGGGCCCGCGGCTGGTGAGGCTCCCCATCACGGAGAGCGGCTGCGCGGGCGGCGTCGTGGGCCTGGCCCGCGCCGCCGACCACCTCACCGCCCACCCCTCCCGGACGGCTCTTGTCTTGGCCATGGAGTTCTCCAGCCTCACCTTCCAGCGCTGGGACCGCTCCCCCACCAACGTCGTCTCCTCCGCGATCTTCGGAGACGGGGGGGCGGCCGCCGTCCTCGTGGGCCGCGAGCACCCGCTGGCCCGCGGCCCCGCGCTGGGCCAGATTCTCGACACGGAGAGCTTCTTCTTCCCCGGTACCACCCACCTCATGGGCTTTCGGCTGCGGAACCAGGGTCTCCAAATCATCCTTGACAAGGGTCTGACCCCCTTCCTGCGGCGGCAGGTGGTGGGCGCGGTGGAGTCCTTCCTGAAGCCACGGGGGCTGCGCCGGGAGGACATCGCCCGCTGGATCCTGCACCCGGGGGGACGGCGCATCATCGAGCTCATGAGCGAGTGCCTTGGCCTCGGCCCCACCGATCTCGCCCCCACCGAAGCCGTCCTCTCCGAGCATGGGAACATGAGCTCGGTGACGGTCTTCTTCGTCCTCCACGAGATCTTCCGTGCCCACCGCCCCCCGCCGGGGGCCCGGGGCGTCCTGGGCGCCTTCGGGCCCGGTTTCGGGGCGGAGTTTGCCCTCATGGAGTTCCGCTAGTGATCGACCTCCGCCAGCGCTCGCGGGAGGCGGAGCGCCTCGACGTCGGGGTCGAGGACGAGGAGGCCGTGCGGAGCCTGGGCGACCTCCGGCTCGTGAACCGCTGGCTGGGAGGCCGGCGGAGCCTGCTGCGGGCGGTGCGGCCGTTCCTGCAGGAGGGGATCCGGGTCCTGGATGTGGGCTGCGGCTCCGCCGACCTACCGGCCTGGCTGCAGCGGACGACCCCCTCGCGGATCATGGTGGTGGGCGTGGACCTCAAGCTGCTCCACCTGCAGCAGGCGCCACCGGGCGTCCACCGGGTGGTGGCGGACGTGCGCCAACTCCCCTTCCCCCCCCTGTCATTCGACGTGGTCACGGTTTCCCTCTTCCTCCACCACTTCGACGCACCCGAGGTGGGGGGGGTGCTGCGCGCGCTGTTCTCCCTCGCCCGTCGCGCCCTGGTGGTGAACGACCTCCGGCGGGCCCGCGTGCCCCTGCTCTTCGGCCAGGCCGTCTTCCCGTTCCTCTTCCGGAGCCCGGTCAGCGTCGCCGACGGGCTCGTGTCCGTGCGCCGGGGCTTCCGCCCCCAGGAACTCGCGGAGGCCTTCGCGTCTGCCGACCTCCGCGGAGTCCGAATTTGGCGCCGCTTTCCCTACCGGCTGGTGGCGGTGGCGGAGCGCGGGGGCAATGGCGGGCCCGGGCCGTGAGAGACGCGATCGTGGTGGGCGGGGGACCCGCCGGCTCCGCCACCGCCCTTCTCCTGCGCCAGCGGGGCCACAGCGTCCTGCTCATTGACGCCGCGCGGTTCCCGCGAGACAAGGTCTGCGGGGAGGGCGTGTCGCCGGAGGCTTGGCGTCTTCTCAGGGAGCTGGACGCCGACGGCGCCGTGCGGGCCCTTGGTCCGCATGCCCTGCGGGGCATGACCCTCACCTCCCAAGACGGCACGACCTTCGCCGGCCACTACGGGGACAGGCGGGAGCCCGGCTTCGCCGTGCGCCGCGACGCCCTCGACCTCGCGCTCCTGGGGCGGGCGCGGGCCGCGGGGGTGGAGGTGCGCGAAGGGAGCCGGGTCACCGGCGTGCTCCGGGACGGGGGCTCGGTGGTGGGCGTGGCCTGGGAGAACGGCCGCGGCCCGAAGAGGTCAGAGGCGCGGCTGGTCGTGGGCGCGGACGGCCGCCGCAGTCGCGTGGCGCGGGACCTCGGCCTGCTCCGGGAGTCCCCCCGCGCGCATAAGTTCGCGGTGCGCGCGCACTGGGAAGGGATGGAGGGTCTCACCCACCACGGCGAGATGCACGTGGGCGGCGGCGGCTACTGCGGGGTGGCCCCCCTTTCTCCGACCTGCGCCAACGTGACCTTCGTCCTGGGCCGCCGCGCGCTGGCGCCGGCCGCGGGCGACCTGGAGGCGTTTTACCGAGAGACGCTTCGCCGCTGGCCACGTGTGGCGGAGCGGCTCGCCCACGCCCGCCTCCTCGCCTCCCCCCGCGCCATCGGCCCTCTGGCTCTGGAGGCCCGCCGGGTCTCCGCCCCCGGCGCCCTCCTTGTCGGCGACGCCGCCGGGTTTTTCGATCCCTTCACCGGAGAGGGTGTCACCCTCGCCCTGCGGAGCGCCGAGATCGCGGCGGAGGTGGCGGACCGGGCCCTCAAGGGGGGACGCACGCAGGACCTGACGGAGTACGACCGGCTTCGGCGGGAGGCGACAAAGGACAAGTTCCGCTTCAACCATTTGATCCAGCGGGTCGTCGCCTGGCCGGCCTTGGGGAACCTTGTGGCCCGCCGCCTCGCGCGGAAGCCGGACCTCGCGGACCGACTGGTGGGCATCGCGGGTGACTTCGTGCCGGCCCGGACCGCTCTGGGCCCGGGATTCCTCCGTGACCTGCTGCTCGGTTGACGGGGTTCCCCATCGGCCTGGGTCCCCCTATCTTGGGAGCCTATTCCGGGAGGGGCACGGCCCCGGGGGTGGAGGATAGGCCAATCGGGGTCCCTGCGGTAAGATAGGGGCCTTGGCCGCTTTCGCGCCCGGATCGACCGCTCGCGCGGCCGTTCTCGGGGAGGGATGCCTTGGCCATCCAATCTCTCGACAAAGACCTGGTGCTCGACCGCAAACGCCTTCTCGGAATCTACCGGACCATGTACCTTTCCCGGAGGCTGGACGACCGGGAGATCCAGCTCAAGCGCCAGAACAAGATCTTCTTCCAGATCAGCGGGGCCGGGCACGAGGCGGTGCTGGTGGCCGCGGGCCTGGCCCTGAGGCCCGGGCACGACTGGTTCTACGCCTACTACCGCGACCGTGCCCTCATGCTCCAGCTCGGGATGACGCCCACGGAAATGATGCTGGCGGCGGTGGGGTCGAAGGACGACCCCACCTCGGGGGGGCGTCAGATGCCGTCCCACTGGGGGCATTCCCGACTGCACGTGGTGACCAAGTCCTCCCCCACCGGCACCCAGTTCCTCCAGGCCACGGGTTGCGCGGAGGCGGGCCTCTATCTGGCCCGGGACGCGGGGGGCATCACTCCGCCCCTGCCCTTCGCCAGTGACGAAGTCGTCTACTGCTCGGCCGGCGACGGCACCACCTCGGAGGGCGAGTTCTGGGAGAGCCTGAACACCACCTGTAATCGCCGGCTCCCCGTCCTCTATCTCGTGGAGGACAACGGCTACGCCATCTCGGTCCCGGTGGAGGTGCAGACGGCAGGGGGCAGCATCTCGCGCCTCCTGGCTTCCTTCCCGAACCTGCTCGTGCGGGAGGTGGATGGCTGCGATCCCCTGGCCAGCCTGGCCGTCCTCCAGGAGGCGGTGGCCTGGTGCCGGGCGCGGCAGGGCCCGGCCCTCGTGCACGCCCACGTGATCCGGCCCTACTCCCATTCCCTCTCCGACGACGAGGCCCTCTACCGGCCTCCCGCGGAGCGGGAAGAGGACGCCCGCCGCGACCCCCTGTTGTCCTACCCCCAGCGCCTCCTGGCGGAGGGAATGGCAACCGCCGAGGAGCTGGCCGCCCTCCGAGAAGACGCCGACCGCGAGGTGGGGGCGGCCGCCGACGCCGCCCTGGCCGCGCCCTCCCCCGAGCCGGAGAGCGCGACGCTGCACGTCTACTCGCCGGATGTGGACCCCACCTCCGACGCCTTCGCCACGGAGCCCGCCCCCACCGGGGATCCCAAGACGATGGTGGACCTCCTGAACGCCTGCCTCCACGACGAGCTCGGCCGCGACCCCCGCATCGTGGTCTTCGGGGAGGACGTGGCCGACTGCAGCCGCGAGGAAAACCTCCCCCTGGTGAAGGGCAAGGGGGGCGTCTTCAAGGTCACCTACAACCTGCAGCGCAAGTTCGGCTCCGAGCGCGTCTTCAACTCACCGCTCGCGGAGGCGAACATCGTGGGCCGGGCCATCGGCATGGCCACCCGGGGGCTGAAGCCGGTGGTGGAGATCCAATTCCTCGACTACATCTGGCCCGCCTTCCAGCAGATCCGCAACGAGCTCTCCCTCATCCGCTGGCGCTCGGCGGGGGCTTGGAAGTGCCCGCTGGTCATCCGCGTCACCTATGGGGGATACCTGCAGGGGGGCGCCATCTACCACAGCCAGTGCGGGGAGGTCTTGTTCACCCACATCCCCGGCCTGCGCGTGGTCATCCCCTCCAACGCCCAGGATGCGAACGGCCTTCTCCGCACGGCCATCCGCTGCGACGACCCCGTCCTCTTCCTCGAGCACAAGCACCTCTACCGCCAGACCTACAACAAGGGCCAGTACCCCGGCCCGGAGTACAGGATCCCCTTCGGCCAGGCGGCGGTGAAGCGCGCAGGATCGGACGTGACGCTGGTGACCTTCGGGGCCTTGGTCCAGCGCGCGCTGGTGGCGGCCCGGCAGCTGGAGGCGGAGGGGATCCAGACCGAGGTCCTGGACCTGCGCTCGCTCTCACCCTACGACTGGGAGGGCGTGGCCCGGAGCGTGCGCAAGACGGGCAAGGTCATCGTGGCCCACGAGGACGCGCGGTCCTGGGGCTACGGCGCGGAGATTGCGGCCCGCATCGCGGACGAGCTGTTCGAGAACCTGGACGCCCCCGTCCGCCGCATCGGGGCCCTGGATACCTTTGTCGGCTACAACCCGGTGCTGGAGGACGCCATCCTGCCCCAGGTCTCGACGATCACGGCGGCGATCCGGGACCTGAAGCGCTACTAGCCACTTCCCATCCGCGGGGAGAGCCCAGCTCGCGCGGACCTCGAGCCCCCGCGCCTTCTCAACCCCCGCGATTAGGGCTTGCTCGTGCCCGCGCGGCCGTAGCGGTCCTCCAGCCGGACCACGTCTTGCAGCTCGGGCGTGGAGACCTCGAAGATGTCGCAGTCCTCCAGGCCCGTCATCCGGTGCAGGACGCCGGGCGCGATGTGGAAGACATCACCCGGTTCCATCTCGATCCGCCTTAGCTCGCCCTCCTGGCCGGGGGGACGCGTCTCGAGGAGGAGGCGTCCCGACTGCACCCGGATCGTCTCGTCCTTGACCTTGTGATACTGGAGGGAGAGGCTCTCCCCCTTCTTGACGTGCAGGATCTTGCCCACGTAACGGTCCGTGAGGGCCCACCAGATTTCGTGGCCCCAGGGCTTGTCTACCCTCTTTGGAATCTCCGACACCTTGTCACTCCTTTGGTAGTTCGGCGGGGAGCAGGGCCCCCGCCAGCTCGCGCCGAAGCGTGTCCTCGATCTCCTCCGCGGTGTGGATGGACAGACAGGAGAGGGCGACCTCCCGGGCCCGGTCCGCGCGGACCTCGCGCAGGGCGGCCTTGACGCGGGGAATGGCGGCCGGGGTCATGGAGAGCTCGCGCACCCCCAGACCAAAGAGGAGGAGCGCGAGAAGGGGATCGGCCGCCATCTCCCCGCAGACGGAGACGGGCACCCCCTGGACCGCGGCCGCCTGCACGACTTGGTGGATGATGCGCAGCACGGCCGGATGGAGCGGCTGGTAGAGGGCGGACACGCGGGGGTCCGCCCGGTCCACGGCCAGCAAGTATTGGATGAGGTCGTTGGTCCCCACGCTGAAGAACTCCACCTCGGGGGCCAGGAGGTCGGCGGTCAGGGCCGCGCTCGGGACCTCCAGGTTCAGGCCCACGGACACGTCCTCGCGGAAGGGCAAGCCCTCGCGACGGAGCTCCGCGCGCGCCTCCTCCAGGATCTCGAGGGCGAGGTGGAGGTCGGCGGGGCCGCCCGCGAAGGGAAACATGACTCGCAGGGGGCCGTGCTCCGCCGCCCGTAAGAGAGCCCTTAGCTGCACGCGGAAAGGCTCCGGGGACCGCCGCAGGAGGCGGAGAGCCCGCTCCCCGAGCGCGGGGTTGGGGCAGCTGGGCCCCCCCGGGGCCAGCTCCTCGAGGCCCACGTCCCAGGTCCGCACCGTCACCGGGTAGGGCCGCATCTGGTCCAGCAAGCGGCGGTAGACCTCCAGCTGCCGCTCCTCGGAGGGCCAACGCTGCGCGCGCCCCAGGAGGTACTCGGAGCGGAAAAGGCCGATGCCTTCCGCGCCGTAAAGGAGCGCGGTGGCCGCCTCCTCCGGGAACTCGATGTTGGCCTGGAGGCGGGCGGTGACGCCGTCGCGGGTGACCGCGGCCAGGCCCCGCGTGCCCTGCAGCCGCTGCTCCTCCTGGCGATCCCGCTCCTGGGTGGCCCGAAAACCGGCCAGGGTCGGGCTCGAGGGCTCCACCACGACCTCCCCCCGTGTTCCGTCGACCACCACCAGGCTACCGGGAGGTATCCGCCGGGTCGCGTCCTTAAGGCCCACCACCGCGGGAATGGCCAGGGAGCGGGCGATGATGGCGGTGTGGTAGGTGGAGGAGCCGACATCGGTGGCCACGGCCAGGACCTTGTTCCAGTCCAGCTCCGCCGCCTGGGAGGGCGTCAAGTCGGAGGCCACGAGCACGACGTTGCGGGGCAGACGCGACAGGGAGAGGGCGTCCGCTTCGCCGGCCAGATTCAGCTGGATACGCCCGAGCACGTCGTCCAGGTCGGTGCTCCGCTCCCGAAGGTAGGCGTCTGTGAACTCGTTGAAGAGGGCGTGGAGCTGGTCGGAGACCGTGCGCAGGGCCCACTCGGCGTTCACGTGATCCTCCCGGATGACGGCCAGGGCGCGGTCGCGGAGGAGGGGGTCCTCGAGCATCAGCAGATGGGCGTCGAAGATGTAGGCGTGGGGCAAGCCGGCCTCGCGGGAAAGCCGGTCCTTGACCGCCTGGAGCTGGGCCCGCGAGGCCTCCACCGCGCGGGTGAGGCGCTCGACCTCGCGCTCCACCTCCTCCGGGGCAAGGATGAGGCGGAAGACGGGGGCGGCGTCCCGCTCCACGATGAGGGCATGCCCCACGGCAATCCCGGGCGAGACCCCGGTGCCTTTGAGCTCCATCAATCCCGCGCGGGGGAACGCCGCGCCCTCTTCACCGATCTTCCCCGAAGCCGCTGGTCACGAGCTTGACCAGGGCCTCCAGCGCCGCCACCTCGTCCTGCCCGTCCGCGGCCAATTCCAAGACCGTCCCCTGGGACGCGGCCAGGAGCAGGATGCCCAGGATCGACTTCCCGTCCATGGTCTTTCCCTCCCGGCTGGCCGTGATGTGGGAAGAGAACCGGTTCGCGGTGTGGACGAACCGCGCCGCCGCCCGCGCGTGAAGCCCCAGCCGGTTGGGGATCCGGACCTCTCTCCGGGTCAAGTCGGTTTCTTCTCGAGGACCTCGCTGGTGACGTAAATGGCCCCCTTCCCTTGGTCGCGCACGGCCCGCGCCACCTCCAGGAGATCGCCCTCCCGCAGCGTCGTGAGCTTGATCAGCATGGGAAGGTTCACGCCGGTCACGATCTCCAGGCGGGGGGAGAGGAAGGGCAGGCTGAGGTTGGTGGGGGTCCCCCCGAACATGTCGGTGAGAATCAGGGCGTCCCCGCCCCCCACCTCGGCCAGGGCCCGTGTGATCGCCTCTTTGGCCACGGATGCGTCGTCGCTCCAGCCGATGGAGACGGCGGCGATGGCGGGGATCTCTCCCACGATCGCGCGCGCGGCCTGGACCAGCTCCTCCGCCACTCGCCCGTGCGTCACCACCACGATGCCGATCATGCCCCTGCCCCCCTCACGCCGGCCTCAAGTCCCGATGGTAGACGTGGATGGTGTAGCGCCCGCGCGGGAGCATCGCCCCCAGCGCGTTTGCGATCATCACCGAACGGTGGCGGCCCCCGGTGCAGCCGATCCCGATCGTGAGGTACGTCTTTCCCTCCTTCAGGTAGCGG
>Ga0210409_10001432_pt1 | contig 31476 bp, 30 predicted proteins | sample IncBWH17MmetaG_FD_161649 | JGI IMG/M metagenome (GOLD analysis project Ga0210409, IMG submission 161649) | Forest soil microbial communities from Barre Woods Harvard Forest LTER site, Petersham, Massachusetts, United States - Inc-BW-H-17-M | ecosystem: Environmental > Terrestrial > Soil >...
GCAACCGCGGCGCTCACCGTCAGGGACGGATTGCGGCTGTTTTCTCCGGCGGCGGCCTTGGTACGCGTGCCGGAATCATTTTTTCAGATGTATCCCGTCGAGACGCAAGTTGTGATGGCGAGCCTTGCTGACGCCTCGGACGTGCTTCGGTTTCTCCTGAACGGCGGCCATTCCGCGAAAGCCGGCTATTTGGCCAAAGCCTTCCGCCAAACGGGGCGCGCCGACCTGGCGGACGAGATTCTCCGCGCCATGAAGGGCGCCGGATACGATGTCCGAGAGAGCAGTCCTTTTGAAGCCAGACATATATTCGCCAGGCTGGGCCGTCCCGCGGCGCCGATTGTGGGCCGCATTGAGATCCTTTGGGACTCGATGCGTGGCAAGGTGCTCGCGGCGTTTCCGAAAGCACCGGGACTTCCGGCAGATACTGGAGCGTATCTTCAGCTCGTGAACGAAATCTACCGGACCGATGCGTACCACTCGTTGTCCATTGAGGGCTACTCCGTCTCGCCTGCCCTGGTTGAGAGAGTGCGGCAGGGCGGCTGGGATCCCCAGCACGACACTGGTGATCGCAGAAATCGTGACGCCCTCGCAGCGCGGGGATACTGGCAAGCGTTTCAGCTCGTGAAAAAGGGAGTAGAGAAAGTAATCGCCGGTGAAAACGCCACGGCGTTCGTGCGTGCTGTGCATAACGACTGGTATCGCGAAATGTTCCAGCCCTCCGTCACAGCCGGCCTGCTCGAAGCAGGGTCATTGGCCGGGTACAGGAACATACCCGTGTTTCTGCGCGGTTCGCGCTACATACCACCGAGGTGGGAGGCGGTGCGCGACGCCATGCCCGCGTTCTTCGATCTCATGGAAAAGGAACCCGAGCCGTCCGTTCGCGCGGTGTTGGGACACTGGCTTTTCGGTTATATCCACCCGTACCCGGATGGCAACGGCCGCATGGCACGCTTTCTGATGAATATTATGCTGGCCTCGGGCGGCTATCCTTGGACGGTGATTCGCATCAGGGATCGCAAATCTTATCTAAACGCCCTGGATCGCGCCAGCATCGAAATGGACATCCATCCATTTGCAACCTTCATCGCCCACCGCGTGCAATGGCACCTTGAGCGGCACGACCTGGCATTTCCAGCGCCCCAAGAGATTTTTGTTCTCGAGCGCGATATTGTCTTTTTCTACGGGCGAGATGGCGAAGCGTGGGTGCGCTGTGCCATCAGCGGCGAAGCCCTGGAGGATCACTTCCAGGGAGACAGCAAAGATAAACTCGAGGTGTTCAGAGCCAACCGCCAGGTCATTGAGCAGGAGGTGCGGCGGAAATATATTGCCGGGGACACCGAAGTGGATGGGTCAATTCTCATTCGCTCGGACGATCTGCCTGAGTGACGGCTTGCGGACCTGAGACGTCAGTTGGCGGCGTTCGACGAATATCGAGCCAGCAGAACTCATGCATGAGCTCCATGCCCCGCGAAGTTTTGCCAGAAATGTGCGTGGTTAGGTGTAGTTAAAATACTCCCTAGGCAAAACTTGACGCTCGACGGTTTCAAGCACACTATGAGTATTAGGAAAGCGGGCGGATATAGCTGGGAAATGCCAAATGACGGAAAACTTAAACAAATTGGCTGAGTCTCTTGAGGAAGCGGCGCTCGACAACATCCTCGAGAAGGAAGTTTTGAGAAACGCCTCGTCCATACGAAAGGCGCTCGAAACAAACGGCGAGTACTCTCTTGAGGACGCGCTTGGAAACGTCTATCAGATCACTTCGAAGAACGGTCATATAGGGCCGGCCAAACACTAGTAGACACTCCTCGACCAGAAGATGCTGGCCCTCGTCGCATCAACACTACTAATCGCCTACCTTTTGGCCCCCGGTCTTCTCTTCCGATTTTTCTTTTCTTTGTTCATCCCGTTAGAAAAATTCCGCCGCACCAGGAGCGAAGAATTTACGTTTGGCGCGGTTACCACGATGTTGCCCCTCGTACTGACTTTGCTATCCGTGTTGAATGTCAGTTGGATCGGGAATCATCCGTTTTCGTTCCCCGACTCAGCGGCGCAGAAGCGGACGGATTATCGAGTGGTAGCATCGTCGCTTCACAGTGATGCTTATTTTTTGCAACACCAAACGGAGTTTTGGGACGCCTCGAGTAGAGTCACACAGCGCCAGGGGCGGATTCTCGTTTGGCTGTATGTTTCAACCATTATTGAGGCTTTCGTTTTCGGATGGCTGGGCAAGAATTTTGGAAGGTTCCGAAGATTCGAGCCGTATGCCCTGCTGGCAGACAAACTTCTGATACCGAATATTTCCAGCTGGTACGTTCTTCTGACGACATTCCTATGGCCCAGGGAACCGGAAAGGAAAGTGATGGCTGATCTGCTCACGTCCGATGACCATCTCTATCGTGGAGAAGTTGTCGGCTATGAAGTGGACGTAGAAGGGAACCTTCGCGGGATTATGTTGAACGATGCTCTGCGATTTGACCGGCACTCCTATCTCAAGGAAAAGGACGCAAAGAACTCCGCGAATAAGGAGCAGTATTGGAAAAAGATACCAGGGCGGAATCTATTTGTCTTCGCGGATAAGCTTTCCACGATCAACTTGAGCTATGTCCCTCCGACTTCCAGCATTCCCGGGATCCTGGAGGGAGTTTTGAAGAAGCTGAGGATTGAGGGGCAAGTCACGATGCAACCACCACCACCGCCGCCGAAGGGATGATGTTTAAAGGGGTTCCTGCGCGCGACAATCATGAAAGATCCAACGGGCGCGACGTTGATCAAAGCAAAAGGAATTCTCTTTCTGCTTTTGGGGTTGCTTTCCGCGAGTCTTCTGTTCTTCGGATATCCCACACCCAAGACGGCCGTTTTGCTGATCATTGCCATATGGTCCTTCTGCCGGTTTTATTATTTTGCGTTCTACGTAATCGAGCACTATGTTGACCCTAGTTACCGATTTTCGGGGCTTCTATGGTTTGCTCTGTACCTGATTCAGAAGAAAAGGCCAAACACTCACACTGACCGGTAACGGGTGATTTCGAATGCTTATGATCTGCGGCCAGCGCTAGCCCGCGCAATTAAATGGTTGGAGGGCAGGCTGGGATTAGCTAGCTTTCTCGCGGTTTCTGAGCCGGCGACGGGGAGGCTGGAGGGATCGAGGATGCCGAGCTGCACCAGCACGGAAGCTTGATCCCAGTAGATGTGCTCGTTGGAAAGCTTGCCATCGCGAAAGTGGACGATTACGACCAGCGGGCACTCCACGCGCTTGCCCGTGGGAGCAATGCCAGGAAGCATCCAGTCCATTTCGATGGTGTGGGTAAACTGAAAAATCATTTCGTCCACCAGGCGCTCCGCGCCGATGGTCCGGGAGATAGGAACGATCTGCGTATCGGGAGGCATCTTGGGGATGAAGTGCTGCGAATAGAATTCGCGTAATTGTTCGCGGCCCACACCGCCGGTCAACACCGGGATGTGGTTCACGTAGGCATCGGGCACCATGGTCTCCAGCGTGGCATTCGTGTCTTGGGTCGTGAATTCGTGGGCGATGTGCCGCTCCCAGAGGTCATTGAGTGACTGCTCGGCGGGAGTTAGGCGGGCATCCGAGCTTTGCTTTTCATTCATCCTGACTGCCTTTCCGCGTCCCGGATTCGACCGTAGGGGCGGGTCCGCGCAATTATAATCGGAGAGCTCTAGATCAGGCGATGCCTGACTTTTTCTTTGCCGCGCGTCGCGATGGAGCGTTTCGCGCGCTTCTGTTGGACTCGACGTGCCTGCCGATATGCGCTTCTCGCTAGACAGCTCCCATAGCGGCACGGCCACCGTGAATAAGGATGGCAAAAGAGGAAGCTGACCGACGGCCAGATGATGATTGACGGATTTGCCGTTGCGGGGGACACTGCCGAGGTCTCGAGAGAGACGATCATTCATCCTAAAAAGCGCGGGATTGGCGGGGTTTCATGGGATTAAGACAGAAATTACTGACGGCCATTTTTGTTTTTCTATTCGTGTCCGCGGCTTCGGCGTATTCGCAGACGGCGACGGCACCGAGCGGCGCGGCCGCGAAAGATGCGCCAGCGAAAGACGCGGCGTTGCCGAGCGCGGAGGAGTTGGCGGCGAAATGCGCCAAGGGCAGCGGAGGGAAGGAAGCGTGGGCCAAAATTTCGACCCTGGTGCTGAGCGGGACGATCGAGATTCCGGCGATGGGAGCGACGGGGAAAGTCGAAGTCGTGGCGAAGGCGCCGAACAAGATCCTGCAAAGTACTTCGCTGGCAGACGGGCAGTTCGTGCAGAAGCAAGGATTCGACGGGCGGGTGGGTTGGAAATTTGACACGCAGCAGGGCCTGAAAAAGCTGGAAGGAGCCGAACTGGAAGAGGCCAGGGTGGATGCGAACTTCGACACCGATGTAAGACTGAAGGAAATTTACCCGGACATGAAAGTGACGGGGCATACGAAGGTTGGCGCGCACGACGCCTATACGGCGGTAACGCATGGGCCAACGGGAAAAACCATCACGTTCTATTTCGACGCGCAAAGCGGGCTGCGAATCGCGGAAGATACGGAAGGGCCGGACGAAAGCGGAAAAGTGGAAAAGACAAGCCTCACGTTTGAGGAGTACCGGGCGGTGGAAGGCATACAAATCGCGACGCGAATTGGAGTAACAACGCCGGCCCTCAGCTTGGTCATCAACGTCCAGGAAGTGAAACACAACGTGCCGGTGGATGATGCGACGTTCGCGATGCCCATGGGGACTCCCCCGGCGGCCGAGCCGCATTGAGGCTTTCCGATTGCCGGGCGGGAGTGCGACAGGCTACAATGGATGGGTTCAGGAGGACTGACTTAGTGTTAACGATTCGACTGTCAAGGATTGGCAAGAAGAAGAAGCCCTTTTACCGCGTGGTGGTCATTGAGAGGACCCGGCCCCGAGACGGCCGCGTGAAAGAAGCGGTGGGCACATACGATCCGCTAAAAAAGCCGGCGGAGATCAAGCTGGACGCAGAACGCATCAAGTATTGGATAGGGCTTGGCGCGCAGCCAAGCGACACCGTGCGCAGCTTCCTGCGGCTGCAGAAGATCGCGTAGACGTAGCGCCTTCCTGAACTTTGCGCGTCCCCGATTGCACCGGGGCGCCAATCCCAGGTGCCCGATGAAGGAGCTGGTCGAAGCCATAGCCAAAGCTCTTGTGGATCATCCCGACGAGGTGCAGGTGAAGTCCCTCGAAGGGTCGCAAGTCACGGTGCTGGAACTGCGGGTGCATCCCGAGGATTTGGGGAAGGTGATTGGGCGGCAGGGGCGGACGGCCAAGGCGATGCGCACGCTGCTGGGTGCCGGCGGGATGAAGATGAGGAAGCGGTTCACGCTGGAAATTCTCGAAGACTAAGCACTTCACGGTTTTGATTTCCGTTTATCGATTTGCGTTCATACTTGCCTTGGGCCGGTTTGCGGCCACAATCCATTGAGTCCTGAAACTCCACGCTGGGTTCTGCTGGCGCGCATCCTGCGGGCGCGCGGCAATAAAGGCGAAGTCGCGGCAGAACTGCTCACCGATTTTCCGGAACGGCTGACAAAATTGAAGGAAGTGTTTGTGGGGCAGGCGAGCGGCAAGGATGAGCCGCGGCGCGTGGCGGTGAAATCGTGCTGGCTGAGCCAGAATCATCGCGGGCAGGCGGTGTTTCACTTCGAGGGCGTGAACTCCATTTCGGAAGCGGAACGATTTCGCGGGCTGGAGGTGCTGCTGCCGTTCGAACAGCGCGTGACATTGCCGGCCGGCCAATACTTCGTTTCAGACCTCATCGGATGCTCGGTGTTCGAAAGTACCATTTCGACGCCGGTCGTGGCTTCTTCGCCGTGTTTGCTAAGCGAAGCGCCGGCCTTGCTGGGCAAAGTGCGGGATGTGCAGATTCCGGGTGACGAAATTCCTGGGACGCCGCTGCTTATGGTGGAGACGGCTCAAGGCGAATTGCTGGTGCCGCTGGCGGAAGACATTTGCACGCGCATCTCGGTGGCGGAGCGACGAATTGATGTAACCCTTCCCGACGGACTACGTAACTTGAATGATGGAACATAAGGGAACGATTGCGTGGGCGTTGTTCAAGACGGCGGTGTTTACCTTGGTTGTGCCCGGTACTGTGGGCGTCTTGATTCCATCGGTGCTGCTTTCGGAATCGGACGGGAGCTATCGCTTGCCCGCACCTGCGTGGCGATGGATTGGTTTCTTTCCGCTAATTGCCGGCGCCGGCTTCTATTTCAAATGCGCTTGGGATTTTGCTGTTACTGGGCTGGGAACACCGGCGCCGATTGATATGCCGCGGAGGCTGGTTGTCAAAGGGCTGTACCGGTTCGTGCGCAATCCGATGTACGTGGGCGTGGCGTCATTCGTTGTGGGTCAAGCGATCCTGTTTGGATCCGTTGCAGTGGGAGTCTACATCGTGTGCGTGTGGCTGATTTGCAATCTGTTCGTGGTGTTCTACGAAGAGCCCACGTTGCGGCGCAAATTCGGTGCGGAGTATGAAGAGTATTGCCGCCGTGTACCTCGCTGGCTTCCGCGTTTGTAGTTCCTTAGAAAATCCCTTACCGAACGTCGATGGTGGTGACGCTGTACGCTGGAAGCGTGATCGTCAGCGTTGAACTACTCGCCGCCATAGTTCCAATCGAAACGGGTTGCACAGGGTTCTGGCCCTGCGCGGAGGCTGCGGTCATTTGGTAGAGATGCGCCGTGCCGGAGAGCGGCTGGCCGTTGATGGCGGTGACTTTGGCGACGTTCGAACGATTGATGGCCACGAAAACGACGCGGCCGGGCAAGGTGCTATCCGTGCTCGCGTAAACGACGACGCTTGCGACGTCACTTGAGGTGGACTGCAAAGAAGTGTCGCCGAAGTTGGAGCCTGCTCCGTCGAAATCGCGATAGGCCCGGAAGCCCGCCAGTGTATAGGAATACGTGCCGCTCGGCGGCCAGAAGTTGGCGGCAAAGAGTGCCTCGCTTCCAAAAATGCCGAGGTTATCGGCTTGAGCGATGGTTCCGGCGATGTGATTGAAGCCGCCGTTTTCATATTCGGTGATCGAGAGCTTCATGCCGGGATTTTCGGCGGCAATCTTGGCCTGAAGACGGCCCAGGATATAGATCGGTCCGCCAAGAACATTGTTGGCGATCCAGGAGTCTTCTTTGAAGGTGGTATCCCACAAACTGCGGGGACTTTGGACAATTGCCTGGACCTGGGCATCCGTCAACGACGAGCCCGTCATGTTGATCACCCGCGTAGTACCGTCCGTGGCCTCCGAATACCAATGGAAGTCATACACATCCAGCAGCGGGGCTCCATAGGTGGCGGAAGCAGCCTTGATTCCAGTCAGGTATTTGTCCGCAAACCAGTCTGCTCCATTCGGAGTTGGGCTCAGCGTGGGATCGTTCTGCCAACCGTAGATGCCATTAAAGCCGTAGTTCACCGGCCCGAAGATCACGACGTTGGAGAATTGAGCGGGGTAAGGGACTTTCAAATCCTTCAAGGCTTTTGAGAGGGCGACGGTCTTGGTGATGAAGTTGGCCGAAGAAACGTTCGTCGCGCCCTGAATCTCCTGATGCGTGGAGTTCCAAAGATCCGGCTCATTGTCCAAACTGATGAACGTCGGATGCGCTGGATTGGACCCGAAGATGTTGAGGCCGGAGAACCTCTGATCCAATGCCCAGGCAAATTCGTCCATGTACACGTTGTTGTCGGTGGATGCCGGTGGAGGGGTAAGCGTAAAGGGAGCGTTGGATGCCGAACTCTTTTTGGAGACTAGAGGACGGAAGTAGGTCAGGTTCGGAAAAGGCATGGGGACCTGGACGTTAGTCGTGTCGACGGACACATAACCCTGCATTTGGAAGGTCACTAGGCTGGCCAGCCCGGCAGCATGGTCGGCGGCGATGAACGTGCGCACGGCTTCCGCGGGAATGCTCGCGCTGCAGCTCCCGTTGCACAAATAGTTGTCATTCTCGTAGAAATAGTCGCTGCCTGCATTGGAAGCGTTGTTGATCCAGTTGTACGCGGTCCAGCGATTGCCGCCGTCGCGGTCGAAGGTTAGCTGCGGCGGCGCGCCGGAAACTCCGTTGTAAAAATTCATGCCGTAAATGTATGGGGAAATGGGCTTGGTCTTGGTGGGATCGATAGTGATGGTCACATCGGCGACCGCATTGGCAGGCGTGGCGGTGGCTTGATTGGAATTTCCACTTTCGCCGGCGGAGTTTAGAGCGGAGACGACGTAAAAGTAGGCGATGCCATTTGTCACGGTCGTGTCGGTGTAGCTTGCGACGGCGGGATTGGCGAGCCGTGTGTAGCCGGTGCCGCTGGTGGTGGAGCGTTTTACGTTGTAGCTGGTGGCTCCGGCGCTGGCGGTCCAGATGAGGCTGACTTGAGCGTTACCTCCGGTGGCTTGCAGGCCAGTGGGAACGGCGGGGATCGTTGGTGGCGGAGGGGCGACAGGGGTGGCGCTGGCTTCGGCGGAATTGGCGCTCGCGCCGTAGGAGTTATAGGCGGAGACGACGTAGAAGTATTTTGTGCCGTTGGTGACGGCGTTGTCGGCGTAGGTCGTGGCCGAGAGCGCGGCGATTTGGATTTCGGCGCCGCTCGTTGTGGAGCGCTTTAGGTAATAGCTGGTCGCGCCGGAACTGGCGGTCCATGTCAGGTTGACCTGGGCGTTGGCTGCTGCTGCTGTGAAGCCTGTTGGAGCCGCGGGGGCTGATCCGTTGCCACCAGTATTGCCGGTTCCGTAGGCGCCGCAACCGGCTTGGAAGGCCGCTAGAAGAAGAGCGAGTAGCAGGCCTTGGTATCTCTTCACAGAAATCCAGAACAGCATGGAAAGCTCCCTGGGGGCTTGGGTGTAGCTGTGCGATTAAGAGTGAGTTCCAAGAGTATTGTCATGACGTTGAAAGGACAACCTGTTCGAAGGAACAGAAATGGGCCGTGACAATTTGTGTCAGCGACGGTACTGCTTTCCTGCGCCAGACGTCGACTGCACGGAGCATCCCTGCGGTTTGCTACACTGGCGGCGCATGCGATTCGATCTCATAACCATTTTTCCGGAGTTTTTTGCGGGGCCGTTTGATCACGGGATTTTGCGGCGCGCGCGGGAGACGGGGCTGGTGCAGGTCAATGTTCAGGATTTGAGGGTGTTTACGAAGGACCGGCACCGCACGGTGGATGACCGGCCGTTTGGGGGCGGCGAAGGAATGGTGCTGAAGCCGGAGCCGCTATTCGAGGCGGTGGAGTCGCTGCTGGGGCATAGCGTGGGGGACGCAACGCAGAAAGCGGCGCGCGATTCGGGGACCGCGATTGTCTTGATGTCCGCGGCGGGAGGATTGTTCGATCAGGAAACGGCGCGGCGATACTCGCGGCTCGAACGCGTGATTTTTATTTGCGGGCGGTATGAGGGAGTGGACGAACGGGTGGCGGAGCATCTGGCGACGGAGGAGATTTCGATTGGGAATTTTGTGCTGAGCGGCGGGGAGCTTGCCGCGATGCTGGTGATTGATGCCGTGACGCGGCTGATTCCGGGGGCGCTGGGGAATGAGGCGTCGTCGCAGAATGAATCTTTTGGCGAGACGGCTGGCCCGCGATCGGCGGCGAGCACTATGCAGCAAGCGCGAGCAGGCAGCGCGATGCTGCTGGATTTTCCGCATTACACGCGGCCGGCGGAGTACCGCGGGTGGAGCGTGCCGGAAGTGCTGATTGGGGGGAATCACGCGGAGGTGGCGAAGTGGAGGCGCGCCGCGGCGATCGAGAAAACGCGACGAAACCGCCCTGACCTGTTTTAGCGCGCCGAGTTGACTGCGCGTTCGGCGCCGGAGAGTTGGACGCTGCGGGAATAGACGCGGCTGGAATCCGGTCTGCTGAAAGATGAGGAAGAGCGGCACCGATGGTTGGCGCGCAGTTTATCGACGAGCACCACATGATTTTGGAATTCGATGGGTCGTCACGTTAGGATAGTTCTATGAGCACGGAAACGAATGGCGGCAGCGGGCTGGAAAAACCGATTGCGATTTACTACGAGCATCCGGACTGGTTCCGGCCGCTGTTTCAACAGATGGATGAGCGCGGCGTGCTGTGGCGGAAGATCGACGCGCGGTATCACAGCTATGACGCGGCTTCGCCGGAACGCGAGTATTCGCTGCTCTTCAATCGCATGAGCCCTTCGGCATGGCAGCGTGGACTCGCGCACGGGATTTTTTATACGTTGAACTACCTTGCGCATTTGGAAGGCAAGGGCGTGCGCGTGGTGAACGGGTACCGCTGCTTCAACCATGAGATTTCGAAAGCGCTACAGCTGACGAACCTAGAGAAACTTGGGTTGCCCTATCCGAAGGCGCACGTCATCAATCATCCGTCGCAGGCGCTGGCAGCAGCGGAGGCCATCGGTTATCCGGTGGTGATCAAGCCGAATATCGGCGGGAGCGGGGCGGGGATCGAGCGGTTTAACACGCCGGCGGAGTTGCGCGCGGCGGTGGAGGCGGAACGGCTTTACTTTGGGATTGATTCCACGGCGTTGGTGCAGGAGGCGTTTACGGCGCGGGACGGGATTATCACGCGCGTGGAAGTGCTGGGCGGGAAGTTTTTGTATGCGATCCAGATTCACATCACGGGCGAGAGTTACAACTTGTGTCCGGCGGACATTTGCCAGAACACGCGCGGGGAAGAGTTGACGCGCATTGCGTGCCCAGTGGACGCCCCGAAGAGCGGGATGAAAGTGGAAGGGTACGCGCCGCCGCGGAAGGTGATTGAAGACGTCGAGCGCATCGTGGAACTGGCGGGTGTTGAGGTGGGCGGGATCGAGTACGCGATTGACGATCGCACGGGGCGGCAACTGTATTACGACGTGAATGCGCTTTCGAATTTCGTGGCGGACCCTGTGCGCGTGGTGGGATTCAATCCGTACGCGCGGCTGGCGGACTTTTTGATTGCGGAGGCGCAGAAGCACGAAGCAAACCGCGCGGAACGCGTGGGCGCGAGCGGGGGCCGGCGATGAGATATGGGTACTGGATGCCGGTCTTTGGCGGTTGGCTGCGCAACGTCGAAAACGAAAACATGGAGACGAGTTGGGCGTACGTGAAAAAGCTGGCGCAGCGCAGCGAAAAAATTGGTTTTGATTTGACGCTGATCGCGGAACTCAATCTGAACGACATCAAGGGAGTGGAGGCGCCTTCGCTGGACGCGTGGTCCACGGCGGCGGCGCTGGCGGCGGTGACGGAGCGCATGGAGTTGATGGTGGCGGTGCGGCCGACGTTTCATTTGCCGGCGCTGCTGGCGAAGCAGGCGGCGAATATCGATCGCATCAGCAACGGGCGGCTGACGCTGAACGTGGTGTCTTCGTGGTGGGCGGATGAGGCGCGGAAGTATGGCGTGCCATTCGAACAGCACGACGACCGGTACGCGCGCACCAGCGAGTGGCTGGACGTGGTGGACGGCGTGTGGAAGCAGGACCATTTTTCGTATTCGGGGAAGTATTACCGCGTGGAGGACAACGTCCTGGAGCCGAAGCCGGTGGCGAAGCCAAGGCCGACGATTTATGCGGGCGGCGAATCGCCAGCGGCCAAGGAATTGATCGCGGGAAAGTGCGACGCGTACCTGATGCATGGAGATCCGCCAGAAAATCTGGAGAAGAAAATCGCGGATTTGCGCGAGCGGCGCGCGAAGCACAAGCTACCGCCAATGAAATTCGGCGTCGCGGGATACGCGGTGGTGCGGGAGACGGAACGCGAAGCGCAGGATGAGGTGCGGCGGATTACGGACGTGCACCAATCGGCGGCAGGGTATGCGAATTACCAGCAGTGGCTGGCCGGGACGCAGCTAGAGCAGCGCGTTTCGCTGGAAGATTATTCGGTTTCGAATCGCGGCTTACGGTCGGGCTTAATCGGAACGGCGGAACAGGTTGCGGAGCGAGTGGCGCAGTTCGAAGCTGTGGGTGTGGACTTGGTGCTGCTGCAGTTCAGCCCGCAACTCGAAGAGATGGAGCGTTTTGCAGACAGCGTCATTCGCCGACGTACTTCTGTGCCGGCTCAGGCTTAAGCGAACGCCAAGTCGCTGATTATTTGTCTTGCGGTGAGTACTCGGTCTCCTCGGGAACGTCCGTGGGACTTGCGAACTCAATCCTGTAGCCGTCCGGATCCGAAAAAGGCACGACCCACAGCGCATTCCCCACAAATGGATTTTTTCCGGCCTTAATTCCGCGTGCGGCAGCGTCGTGATAGATCGCCAGCGCATCTTCGCACGTGAAGCAGACGGATACGCCCTCTCCCACTTTGCCGCTCGGCCTCCAGGAATCGTGCCCTTCTTTCCGAAACTCCTGCAACATTAACGCGGCATCGCCGATCTCCAGCCAGCACCAGCGAAGCTTTCCTTCGTCGATCCATTTCCTGGTCATTTCGAAGCCGAGACCGTCAACGTAAAAACGGAGAGATTCTTCCATGTTCGAGACATGGAAAAACGGTACGGCTTGCTTCACATTCGTCTGGGTTTTCTTTTCAACGCTCATGTTGCGAGCTCCTACGGGCATCGATGGAATGCCAATGTTTGCAACGGCAACCGGACCGGTAAATTGATAGCTTTAGGGGTGCCAGATGTCAAACGAAAGCTCTGTCTAGCGGATTGCGCTAGGTAAATTGTGAATATTTGGCTATAATCATGAATTGCGTTTGAAGAGCTGGCCCCGCCTGAGTGGGTCTAAAAGGAAACAGGAACATGAATCCGGTTATACGTAAATTACATGAAGCGCAACTGCGCAAAGACCTTCCCGAGTTTCGCGCGGGCGACACCGTGCGCGTGAACGTGCGCCTCCAGGAAGGCGAAGGCGAGAAGGTGAAGGAGCGCCTGCAGGCGTTTGAGGGCGTGGTGATTTCGAAAAAGGGGCGCGCGTCCAGCGCGACGTTTACCGTGCGGCGCGTCAGCTTTGGCGTGGGAATCGAGCGCATTTTTCCGCTGCACTCGCCGACGATCAGCTCGATTGAAGTGGTTGGCAAGGGCAAGGTTCGCCGGGCGCGGCTGTACTATTTGCGCGATTTGAAGGGCAAGGCGGCTCGCATCAAGCGAGCGGACCGCGAGGAAGTGGTTGCGGCGGCAGCGACCGCGGGGAGCGAGACGCAGGCGTAAGCGAAATTTTCAGACAACTATTACGAAAAGAGCCCCGGAATTCCGGGGCTCTTTTGTTTTGTGGGCGCTTTCCCAAGGGGTCAAACCTTGTAGATCCAGTTTTGCCGTAGCTTTGCAATTCCATTTCGGTCCAGTGTGGCGGTTCTGGTGCCAAGCTCCCCTCGAGCGTTGCGGCGAAAGTCGTCCACGGTAACGTGGCCTAAGTAAACCTCAGTGAATCTCATGGGCGCACGGGTAATCGCCGGCTGCGTTTTGTTGTCGATATCATAGACGAACACACACATCCACTGCTCGCGTGCGCCATGCGTATCAACGGCTCCTCCAGACTTTCTCGTCGTCTTTATTTCTACACCCTTGACTCCTGCCTTGACGCCGTCATTTGGGTAAACTCCCCGGACCAGCAGGTCGGGGTGGCCGTTGAAATACTCGTTCTGAACGAGGGTTCGCGAGTGTTTCGCGAGGCTGCCAGTGAGCATATCGGAAAGAAGCCCGGACATTATCGCGGGCCGCAGCATGTCATCCAACCGCTGAAGCCCTTTGCTGGTCAATAGTGCATTTATGTCGTAAAAGAAATCGTATACGTCCTGCATTGCCGCCTGGAAATCCGTCAAGCGCAGTTGAAAGGGCAGATTCGCGCCCTCGTTAAATTTTGTGAGATCCGGCTGGCTTTTGAGTTTGTGTACGTTTTTCATTCTTGTCCGCAACCTGCAATAACGACAGCGGTGCGAAAGCCCGTTTCGCCAATGCAAAGTATTGCCGGTCAGAATCGGTACCTAGTGCGTTGTAACCGAGGGCTTCAGCCGCCGCAAGTGTGGAACCCGATCCAGCGAATGGATCATAGACAATTCCGACACCCAGTGGGAGCACCGAGCGGACCAGCTTGCGCATGTAGCGCTGGGGCTTCAGTGACGGATGAGGTGCGACGAGTTTCTCGGCACCCCGAGTAGGCGAGCACTGAATCAGGTCTTTGAACGGTTCTTCGCCTGAAATGCGGCGAAGCCCGCCAGTTCCCCATTCGCGGAGGTTTTCAGCGACCGTGCCGCTGAATGGCTTGCGGAAGATGCCCCACGGTTCCCAGCATGACCTGGGCATCACGGATACGTCTGGGAAATCCTTCTCTGCCCCTTTGGGGCGGTCTCCGCCTCGAAGCGTTTGGACTAACCGAATGACTTCACCGCGCTTTTCGAAGCCCGCCTCCATAAATGCATGAAACGTCATCGTAGAGACCAATGGGTTCGAGGCGATTAAGACATGCCCTCCAGGAACAAGCGCCCTGAGAAGTCCGTAGGCAACGGAACTGAAGAATCCGTGTAGATTCAAAATCTCTTGCTTTGAAAGAACAGTAAACCGAGGCACCGGATTTCGAGTTGCGCCATCGAAGCTTGGAGGGATGCGCCACACACCGCCCCGTCCGCTACGGAGTTTCGAATGGTTTTTTTCGTCATATTCCACGACGCCGTACGGCGGATCGGTCACAACAGCATGGATGGAGTTGACGGGAAGATCGGCCAGCCACTTAAACACGTCGCTATGAACGTATGTAGCCCGCTCGGATAGGTGGTGACGCTGCTGCGTTCCACGGGTACGCACCGTCCCCCACAGCGCTTCGCTGCGGAGCCTTAGGTCGCGCAACCAAGACGGATCACCTGTCGAAGACGATGTTTGAAGAAGCGTGGGAAACAAAATCTGAATCGGCTGACTCATTTTCCCATCACTAGAATGTCCATCAGCGCCAATCATACGTAACCTCTCTTCGGTTGTCCAAGCAATCGACGGTCCACCCCTAGTGCACGGGATCTCGTCCCAGCGTTCAAAGGATTTGAAGAAATCTCTGGCGACGGTTCAAAGTGGGACACTACTAGAAATTGGGGCAGGTAGCTCTTCTTGCCCGTCCAGGCCGTTACGGCTGGACGTTGGTGATGCCTTCGGCACCGGGCTTGGGGAAGTGTTTTTCGTACCAGGCGATGGAGCGGTCGGTGGAATCGATGACGTGCTTGGTTTCGCTGAGGCCGTGGCCTTCGCGGGGGTAGCGGACGAAGACGGTTTCGGTTCCGACGTCCTTGAGGGCGATGAAAAATTGTTCGGCTTCGGCGATAGGCACGTCGTTGTCGTTTTCGCCGTGGAGGATCAGCGTCGGGGTGTGCGCGGCGGCGACATGTTTCAGCGCGGAGCGTTCCCAGGCCACGTCCATCAGATTGCCTTGATGGAGGAACTGGCCGAATTCCATTTCTTCATACTGGTTGTAGTAGGTCATGTAGTTGTAGCTGATGAGATTGGTGATTCCGGCGGTGGGAATGGCGGCTTTGAATTCGTTGGTCTGGGTGATCAGCCAGTCGGTCAATTGGCCGCCGTAGCTGACGCCTTCGATGCCCATGCGTTCGCGATCGATCCACAAATAGCGGCGCACCGCGGCGCTCACGCCGTATAAAACATCCTGGCCTTCGTTGCCGTCCTGGTCGGCGAAGACGGCGTCGGCGAACTTCTGGCCGTAGCCGGTGGAACCACGAAAGTTGACGTTGAGCGTGGCCCAGCCGCGCGCGGCGTAGATCTGGCTTTTGATGTTGAAGGCTGGGCCGTTCTGGCCGTGCGGGCCACCGTGAATGTTGACGATGAGCGGATGCTTCGAAGTGGCGGTCATGCCGAGAGGCTTGGTGAGGAAGGCTTCGACTTCGAATTTATTGTCGTTGCTGAGGAAGGTGAAGGACTCGACTTCGGCGATTTGTTTTCCGGCGAAGAGTTGGGCGTTCAGGTCAGTGAGTTTGCGCGGGGCGCTGTCGCCGTTTTTGACGAAGAGTTCCGTGGTGTCGCGCGGCGACGCGAAGCTGTAGGCAAGCGTTCCGTCCTTGGCGACGGACCAGCCGCCGACGGCGCCGACGTCTTTCACGACGTATTCGGGTTTGCCGCCGGAGATCGGCAGGCGCACGAGGTGGACGCTGCCGCGCTCCTGGATGGTGAAGTAGACGGCGCGGCCATCGGGTGACCACTGCGGCGCGCCCTGACGATTGTCGAGGACGGCGCCGATCTCGCGGCGTTCGCTGCCGTCGGCATTCATCACCCAGACGTGGGTGTCTTCCATGGTGGTTTCGCGATCGGTGAGGCCGCGGCGCGTGCCGCGATAGACGATGTGCTTGCCGTCGGGCGACCAGAGGGGCTCGTATTCGTTGTATTCGGTGGCGGTCAGGCGGTGGATGCTGTTGTCCGAGAGCTGCAAGGCAAAGACGTCGTAATTGAAAAACTCATCTTGATTCGGTTCACGATTGGAGGCAAAGAGGATTTCCTTGCCGTCAGGCGACCAATCGATGGAATGTTCGTCGGTGTTGCCCTGGGTGAGCTGGCGGACTTGTTTGGTGGCCAGGTCCATCGTGAAAATGTGCAAGCGCTGATTGTCGTTGAAGCGCGTCATGCCTTCGCCGGCGTCGGGCTTGTAGAGATAGCGCGTGATGACCATGGGGTCGCCGGTGGCTTCGGTAGTTTCGGCGCCGGGAATGGAAGAGACGAAGGCGAGCTGCTTGCCGTCGGGGGACCAGGCGACTTCTTTGCCCGTGCCGGGGAGCGGGCTGTTGGTGCCGTTCCATGGAGCGAGGAAGGCGACGTCCGAGCCGTCCGCGTGCGCGAGGAAAAGGCCCCAGTTCTCGCCTTGTCTCCCGGCGAACGCGAGCCATTTCCCGTCCGGGGAAAAGAGTGGGCCGCTTCCCGAATCTTTGTCGCCGCCGACGCGCGTGGATTTCTGAGTGGAGAGATCCATGAGCCAAAGCTGACTGTAGGGGCGGCCGGGGCGGTCGCGCATGATCACGGTGTAAGCGATGCGATGGCCGTCAGGCGAGAATTGGACGTTGCTAACGGATCGTATGCGCGAGAGATCGGCGCTGGAGAAGCCTTGCGCGGCGCTGGAAGGAAGATTCACGAGCAGGACGCAGACACAAGCGGCGCAAAAACCAGTCCGAAGAAAGAAACTCAGCCTTGGATGCATGGAACTTTCTCCTGTGAATTTCAAAATGACTTGCTTGAGCCTGGTCACCGAGCGAGGGCGCAGCGGTGCTGCGCCCCTACAATGGCTCGCTTCGAGCGAGCGACGGTTCATTCTTACTTCAGATATTTATCCATCCAATCGATCCAGTAGTGGAAGGTGTCCATCGCGCGAACGGGATCGCCGGGAAAATGGCCGGAAACGGGGATGGCGATAAATTTTACGGGCACGCCATTGTCCTTGAGGGCGTGATAGAGCGAGTAGCCTTGCGTGATGGTCACGCGCGCGTCGCCGGTATCGTGCAGGATGAGCGTAGGCGTTTTCATTTGTGCGGCGTAGGTGATGGGCGATTGCGCGCGATAGTCCTTAAGGTTGTCTCCAACGAAAGGCGAGCCTTTGAAGGCGTAGCGATCGCCAGTGTTACCGTCGGACAGGTTGTATTCGTCATACGTGTCTGTGACCGGCGCGCCGGCGACGGCAGCCTTCCAGATTTGATAGTGGCCGATGAGCCAGGAGGTCATGTAGCCGCCGTACGACCATCCGGTCACGCCGATTTTCGTTTCGTCCACGAAGCCGAGTTTTTTGACGGCGTCAATTCCGGCGATGACATCGCGGCCGGGGCCGTCGCCGGCGTCGTTCCAGATGGCGCGCTGGTAAGCGTTGCCGAGATTGTCGCTGCCGCGGTAGTTGGGTTCGAAGACAACGTAGCCATGGGTGGCCATGAGCTGCGGAAGCAGACTGAACTGCGTGGTAGTGGAAGCTTGCGGGCCGCCATGGATGATCAGGACCAGCGGATACTTTTTGCCTTTCTGAAAATCCGGGGGATAGACGAGGACGCCATCTTCGTGAAAATTGTCGGGGCCTTTCCATTCGATCTTTTCGGATTTTCCGAGCGCGAGGGAGGCGATTTCATTGTTGAAATTGGTTAGGCGCTTGGGGGTGTCGTTTGCGGAGGCCATGTAGTACAGCTCCGAGGGATGCGAAGGCGTGCTGCCGGTGAAGGCAATCTCGCCTTTGCGGCCGACGAAGGCGTCTACCCAGAACGCCCAGGAGACGCTGATGTCGCCGAGAGCGAGTTTTTTTGGCGCGCCGTTTAGCGGCTGCAGCCAGAGCGAGGTCGTGGTGCCGTCGTGGCCGCCGACCAGAAGCGAATTGCCGTCAGGCATCCAGATCACGCGCTGGATATCGTGGTCGATGGAGCGCGTGGCGTCCGAGCCATCACCGCCGGTGGTCTGCGTGACAAAAATCTCGTTCTGATTATTGGGGTCGCCGTCGAGCGGATACCAATACGCGATGCGGGCGCCGTCGGGCGAGAAGAGAGCGAAGCTTTCGAACTTTTCGTGCTTCGTGAGCTTGCGGATTTCGCCGGTTTCCGCGTTGAGGACTTGCAGTGTCGTCAAGTCGGCGTCGCCTTGGTGCGGATGTTCCTGGCGGGTAAAGAGCAACCACTTGCCGTCGGGAGACCAGGAGATAGGAGACGCGGGCGAGCTCGGGGGTGCGCTCTTCGGGAGACTCCAGGCACCAGAGGTCAGGCGTTTGGGCTTTCCGCCGTCGGCGGCGATCAGCCAAATGTGAGAAGGCAGAGCGGCTTCGGTGGCGAGGAAATCGTTGTCGCCGACTTCGAAGGCGTCGTGGTGCTTTTCGATTTCCTTTTTGTTCTCGGGCTCGTCGGAGGCGACGTAGGCAATGTCCTGTCCGTTGGGCCTCCAGGCAAATTGTTCGACGCCCTCGGGCGCGTCGGTGAGCTTGCGGGCTTCGCCGCCGGTCATGGGCAAAACAAAAACCTGCGGCTTGGCGTCCTTCGCGGTGCCGTCGGTGGCCACAAAGGCGATCCGGTCGCCATTGGGGGACCAGCGCGGGGAGCCCACTCCTTTGCGGTCGTAGGTCAGGACACGCTGCGCGCCCGAGGCGATATCAAGAAGCACCAGCTCACGGTCGCTGCGGTCTTGCTCGAGATTGGGACGGGACACCACGAAGAGGATGGACTTTCCGTCGAGAGAGATTTGCGGATCGGAGACGGAGGTGATTTTGGCGAAGTCGTTCAATTCGATCTGGCGCGTTTGCGCGGAAACGGACGCAGCCGCAAAGAATGCCAAGGAGCAAAGCAGAACCGCAGCTGGTGAGAAACGGCGCGGCGCGCGCAGCAACCTTGGAAACTTTTCAAACTTGATTTGAATGGATTCGTGCTTGTCATTCATCGGGTGTATCTCCTCCGGGAGAGAACAGTAGGCGGGCATTTGTGAACGTTAGACGCATGGAGCGCGGTATCGTGTCACGCGGACGCAGCACAGTCAAGAAAACGACAGCGAAAAGGAGGCGCGCCGGCGTGTTAGAATCGCCACCGATGAGCCGGCTCTGCTCTTCCCGTTTCGAGCGAGCGGCGCGCAAACTGGGCTGGATGCGCATCGCCGGTATTGATGAAGCCGGGCGCGGCGCGTTGTTTGGCCCGGTTGTCGCGGCCGCGGTGATTCTGAATCCCAAGAGGCGCATTGTCGGCCTCGATGATTCGAAAAAACTTGTGGCCGAGCGACGTACGGAACTGGCGGCGCGGATACACGAGCATGCGCTGGCTTGGGCGGTCGCGGAAATTGACGCGCAGCGGATTGACGCGTGGAATATTTATCAAGCGTCGCGGCAGGCGATGACCGCCGCCCTGCAACAACTCACCATCTCGCCGGATTATTTGCTAATTGATGCGATGCAGCTGGATGTTTTGATCGAGCAGAAATCATTGATCAAAGGCGATGCGCGCAGCGTTTCGATTGCGGCGGCTTCCATCCTGGCGAAAACGCATCGGGATGCGCGCATGGAAGAATGGGACGCGGTTTATCCGCAATACGGGCTGGCGCGTCACAAAGGTTACGCTACGCCCGATCATCTGGAGGCTTTGCGTTTACATGGTCCTTCGCCGCTACATCGGCATTCGTTTGCGCCGGTACGTGAATCGGCGTGCTGGGGCGCGGGTGCAACACAAGCTCCGCTCCCGCTTGAGATTTAATATGGCATGATTGTTGCGTGCCGCTACGGGAGGGAGTTGAATCATCTCCCCGGCTTGCGCGCTCCCACTCGTTCCATTCGCTCAGACTGCATCGGCTTTGCGCAGTTCTTCCTTCCACCCTGCAAAGCTCTGACGCGAGGATTCTTCCGGCGTGCCGCCGCCTTGCCAATGAGTTTCGAGGCTCATGGTTCCGCGGTATCCGGCCTTGACGAGCGCGCGGAACTGGCCCACGAAATCGATGATGCCGCGGCCCATGGCCGCCCATTCGAACGTGCCATCGGATTTGCGGACAACGTCCTTGCAGTGCATGTGGCCGAGGCGATTCATGGGCAGCTTTTCGAAGCCATCCGGAAAGGCAATCTCGCCGCGATAGGCGGCGTTTCCCGGATCCCAGTTCAAAAGAAGGTTTGGCGACTGCACGGCGTGCAAGGTCCGCGCGGCTTCGGCGCCGGTCGCGGTGTTGCAGGCGAATTCGTTTTCGAGAAGAAGAGTTATCTTTTTATCGAGAATGCGTGCCGCGGTTTGCCGGAGCTTCTCATCCATGGCTTCCCGGAAGGGCTTGGGGTCGTCCAGCCGCCAGAAGTCAAAGCAGCGGATGCGATCCGTGCCGAGCGCCTTGGCGGCGGCGATGCAGCGGTCCAAGACCTCGTCCTGTTGCGAGAAGGAGAAGTCCGCACCGAACTGGGGCTTCTCCGGGCTGTATTTTGACTTGGGCGCTCCCGGCCAGTCGGTCTTGAAGAGGGGGCTGGCGAAATCCGTCACCTGAAGGGCAAACTTGTCCAGAAGACGACGCACTTCGGCAAGCTCTTTTTCGTCGAGGTTGATGATGTTTTTCTTCCAGGCGCCGCGCAGCTCGACGTAACCGAGGCCGAACTCCTTGGAGGCGACTTCCAGGGCGTGGCCGAGGTCCTGGGAAATTTCGTCGGTGATGATCGAAAGCTTAAAGTGGCTGTTCATGGGCGGCGCGGGGAACGCAAATGACGCCGTCTCGGAAAGCATGGAAGTGGCGGCCGCTCCGGTGAGGAGCCCCAGGAAATTGCGGCGGGATGGACGTCCATACATGAAGTATTCTTCTCCTTGGCTTGCATAGAGAGTACGGCGGAATGTTATCACTACTGTAGCCGGGCTGGCGCTGGGGTGGGCTGGGAGCGAAGGTGGGGAGGGAAAAACTGTTCTCACGCGCTTCGCCGGGCTTTCACTGGCGAGGTTCCTGGAGGGAGCGGGGATAACTGCCTGCTCACAAGGGACTTTGGGTTCGTTGACTTGGCTTTTTCCCACCTGTTAGCGTAACGAAGTAGCGTTGCGGCTCGACCTGTCACCGCAGCAAACAGAGGAGAACGTCTGGGGCAGACTCCAGGGGGAGGCTTGTCCCTGTTCACGCATGGCATTTAACAAGAGCAAAAACGTCGAAGCCGCACAGAAGCTGCTGAACCAAGGCAAAGTCGCGCAAGCGATCGCCGAATACCAGCAGATTCTGAAGTTTGAGCCACGCGATCAGGTCACCCTGATGACCGTCGGCGAGCTGTACATACGCCAGGGCGAGACCTACCAGGCCATCGACTATTTCGAGCGGCTGGCGCAAATCTTTGTCGGCGATGGCTTCCTGACGAAAGCGATTGCTGTCTACAAACGAATCGCGAAGCTTGCTCCGGAGGAGATCCGTCCGCTCGAAAAGCTCGCGGATCTGTACGTCCAGCAGGGCGTAATGAGCGAGGCCCGGCCGCTCTTTCTCCAGCTGGCCGAGATTCACCTGAAGAACAATCGCCAGCCGGAAGCCGTGGGCCTGCTGAAAAAGCTGCTTCTAGCCGAACCCGACAACCTGCGCATTCAGATACGCCTGGCGGATTTATATCAGGCCATGGGCCAGTCCAAAGAGGCCATCGAGGCGTACGTCTCCGCGGCTCAGCGGGCGATTGCCCGCGGCGACCAAGCCGAGTGCGAAAAGCTTGCGGACAAGGCGCTGAAGCTGGAACCACACAATCTCGCGGCGGTCATCGTCAAGGCGCGGTCGTATTCTTCGCAGGGCAATCTTACGAAGGCGGCGCAGCTGCTGGAAGAGGTTCCGGATCTCGAAAAGGGCGGCGAACAGACCGAACTGCTGCTCGATCTGCAGATCAAGGGCTCCAATTGGAATGCGGCCACGGCCCTGGCTCTCCGCGTTTTCGAAGCCGATGAAAAGAATTTCGGACCCATGCAAAAAGTGGTCGAATCGCTGCTGCAAGCCGGGCAGGACGACAAGGCCATGGAGATTCTGGAGCGCTCCCGCGTACCCATGATTGACGCGGGCGAGCACGAAGTTGTGGCACGGCTCCTCTCGGAACTGGCCACCAGCATGCCCGACCGCCTCGAACCTCTCGAGTGGCTGGTCGAACTTTATGGCCGCACCAGCGACTCCTTCCGGTTGCCTGACGCTCTGGCGCATCTGGGCGATGCCCTGGTTGGGCAAAACAAGCTGGAACGCGCCAAAGAGATTTTCGAGCAATTGGTGGATAAGCAACCTGACAGCGATTCTGCCAAACGCAAGCTCAACGGAGTCCTCCGGAAAATGGGACTACTGGCCCCAGATGCAACTCCGGAGATGCCCGAGGAGACGCTGCTGGCCGAGATTCCGAAGGCACCGGCTGCGAAGCTGCGTTCCAGCGAAGAAGAGCCCGCACACGAAGTGCAGGCGAAGGTCACGCCGACGCCTAGTGAACCTGGACTCGACGACGAAACGCAGAAATTCATTGCGCAGTCGCTCACGGACGTAGATCTCTTCGCCAGCTATGGCCTCACGCAAAAAGCTATTGGACTGCTTGAGGCCATACTCCGCCGCGCGCCACGCCACACGCCGACGCTGGAGAAGCTTCTGGACTTTGTGCTTGGGGCGGGCGACGACCGGCGCACGGCCGAGCTGGCCGCACAGCTTGAACAGATACACAACGAAACCGGAGATAAGCGCAGCGCGGAACGGTTCGGCGAATTGCGCCGTCGCTTCCAGCGCGCCGCCGGGTTGTCGGATGAGGAGTTGACCGGTGCTGCGCCCGCAGGGACACCCGCCGTGACGCCTGCCGCGGTGCAAGAAAGTGCCGCTGCGCAGATTCACGAAATTGCCATACCGGAAATTTCCGCGACGCCGGTGCACGAGCCAGCCGCTTCCATTGAAGAAATGAAGCTCGAGCCGGTCGAGGCCCAACCCGCCGCCGCAGCGCCGGAGGTCAAGGAAGAAGAGGTACAGGAAGTCGATTTGTCCGATGAATGGGCAACGATCCTCGATGAGACGCAGGCTGGCCACGCCGTGGTAGAAGCCCCGGCCCCCGAGGCGGCCAAGCCGGCGGCGGATTCGAAGCACAAAAAAGAACCTGCGCACGTGGAAGAATTTCAGATTGGCGAAGAACCGGCCATTGCTCCGCCGGCCGATGCCCCGGCCACGGCGACGTTCGAACTTGCCGAGGAGGCGCCGGCCATTCCAGCGGAACCGCCCCCAGCCGCGAAAACTCCCGCACCCGTTGCGGCAGCGGGAGCTCCGCCGAAACCTCCCAAGAAGGCTGAGCCGGAATTCGAACTCGAACAGGATTTTGAGCTTGTATTGGAGCCGGAAGCGCTCGTTCCGGCCTACGATCAGAAACCGCCAGAGACGCCGCTCGCGGCCCCGCCACCCGCGCCTGTGGCGAAGAATGCCACTCCTGCTCCGCCAGCGGGCAGCGGCTTCGCTTCCGATCAGTTCCTGGCGGATCTTGCAAGCGAGATCGATCAGCTCGGGATCGGTGACCTTGCGCCTGGTTTTTCCGGATCCATGCCCGGCTCTCAGCCACCAGCCGCCGCAAAGCCTCAGGCTCCGGCAGCAAGCCCCGGCGAGAGCGGCCCGCTGAAGGAAGTATTCGACGAGTTCCGCGCGGAACTCGGCGAGATGGGCGCCGAGGAAGAAGATTTGGAGACGCACTACAACCTGGGAATCGCGTTCCGCGAAATGGGCCTGCTCGAAGAAGCCATCAGCGAATTCCAAAAGGTTGCGAAAGCCACCGAGCGCGGCCGCGCTTTTCCGTACGTCATGCAATGCTGCACGCTGCTCGGGCTGGCCTTCATGGAAAAGGGCGAACCGGGCATCGCCGCCATCTGGTACGAACGCGCCCTGAAGACCCCCGGCATTGATCCGGAAAGCACGCTCGCCTTGCGGTATGATTTGGGCGTAGCCCAGGAGTCGGCGGGCGAGCCTGAGGCGGCGCGCAAGAGTTTTTCCCAGGTCTACGCGATGAACATCGATTATCGCGACGTAGCGGAACGCATCGCCGCCCTTCAGAAGCCCAGCCGCTGACCCTGATCATTTCCTGATTGGACGGGGTCCCTCTCCTTCATGAGCCGGATTTATCGCGCATTGCTGGTGGTGCTTGCGTTTGAAATGGGGGCCATGCTCCTGTACCTGCCGTGGTCCCTCTATTGGGAGCAGAACTATTTTCTGAGCCATTTTCCTTCGCTCATGCCCATCGTGCTGCATCCCTCGTTTCGCGGTGCGGTGAGCGGTCTCGGTGTGCTCGATATTCTTCTAGCGGTCGGCTGGATTGGATCGCGGCCGGATCCTCAACGTGTCCCCCCTCAGTGACTTGGGCGGGAAGCCGATCCTGTGTTACGTGACGGATCGGCGACTGCTTGGCGGAGTGGCTGCCGGGGACGCTCGTGACAGGCTTTTGTACAAAATTAAAGCGGCGTCGCTCGCCGGAGTCGATTGGATTCAGATTCGTGAAAAAGATCTCTCCGGGCGAGAATGCGTGTTGCTCGCACGTGAGGCTCTTAGGCGCACCGAGCAGTCTTCCAACAGCAGCGCCACTCGAACTCGAATTCTTGTTAACGATCGCCTGGATGTTGCGCTCGCGGAGGGCACCGGCGGCGTCCATCTCGGTGAGAACAGTTTGCCAGTTCAGGAAGTAAGGCGGTGTGTGGATTCGCGTGGCGAGCGGAAGGATTTTCTCGTTGGCGTTTCCTGCCACTCGCTGGCAGCTGCGAAGTCGGCAGCAAGTGGGGGCGCCGACTACATTTTTTTTGGTCCGGTTTTCGCTACGCCTTCGAAAGCGGCATTTGGTGCTCCGCAAGGGATCGAGCGCCTAAAGGAAGTTTGTCGCGCCGTTTCCATTCCGGTGATCGCTATTGGAGGAATCACCCTTTCCAATGGCGCCGCATGTCTGTCCGCAGGCGCTTCCGGCCTTGCGGCCATTCGGCTGTTTCAAGATGCCCCAGACATTCCATCGTCCGTCCAAGCGTTGAAAAATCTTAGAGCTTGATTAGCGCTGTGCCAGACGCCGGAGCAGGCGGATTTGGCCCGCATGGTAGACGTCGTGAAAGGCGATTCCGTATAGCATGCGCAGCACTTTGGCCGGCGGTGGCGTGCGCAGGGTTTTCGTAATCGCTGCCAGCATTGCCCGGTGCTCGCGTTCCAATAATGCCTTGTCTGCTTTCCACGCGGAGTCGTTTAGCTTGCCCTTCTCGGGTCGCGGGAAGAAGTTGCTACCCTCCAGCGCGAAGGAGCCGCGCTTGCCGCCTTCAAGCCTGCGCCGCACGGCGTATTTCCAATACGCCGCGTGCAGGGTTACTTCCCAGATGTTGTGCCGTCCGGGACCTGGACGCCAGGCGGCCTGTTTGGCGCTCACCCCTTTGATGGATTGCTTAAGATTTGGACCATGCCAGGTTTTTCTCTCGTAACCTTCTTCCAGTAGCGCGAGCACGATTTGCACGGAATTCACGGTCGCCCCCTCATTGAAAGGAAAGATTCGGCAAAGGATGGCGCGCTCACCGTCTCATGTCAACGCGCCCTTGGACTTTGACTGCATGGTCCCTCGATCGAATGCTAGAGCGTAAGCATAGGGGGGCTTCCTCACTTCAAAAAGCAGAGAGTTCGTACTTACGAAAAAAGCAGCAGTGTGTGCAACAGCCTTTCTAGATGAAAATGAGTTGCAAACCATATCGGACTAAGTTAGTCTGCTTTCATTGTTGCAAATTACTTGCAAGGAGAAATCGTGACCTCGTTTCCCCGATTTGGCGTTCTGGGCTGCTTTCTCTTGTTCCTGCTTCCCTTCGGTCTTCCCTCTGCGGCCCGAGCCCAGGAGAACCCCTACATCGTTGCGTATGACCACTATCTCGAGGAGCCGGGCAATCTCGAGATCGAGTATTTCTCCACTTTTGGGACGCAGCGTGCCGGGAACGACTTCCGCGCGTTCTGGGCGGAGTTCGAATATGGCGCCACGGCCTGGTGGACCACGGAGTTCTACCTTGACGGGCAAACTACCTTCAATGACAGCACCGTGTTTACCGGCGTCCGATGGGAAAATCGCATTCGGCCGCTAAAGCGGGAACACTTCATAAATCCGGTTCTTTACGTCGAATACGAACACAAAAGCGCCACCGATAAGATTCTTAAGGAAGTAGAAGGACACGACGTGGAGTCGGATTTTCTTGTGCCGAATGCGGAGGCCCGCAGGGAACACAATAATGAAATGGAGTTGAAGCTCATCCTCTCCAGCACGTTTAAGGGTTGGAATTTCACGGAGAACACTCTTGCTGCCAAGAACCTCTCGAATGCACCATGGGAATTTGGTTATGCGCTGGGCACGAGCCGCCCCCTGGCCCTCAAAGCCTCGGCCCAGCGCTGCTCTTTTTGCCGACAAAACTTCATTGCTGGCGCGGAGATGTACGGAGGGCTCGGCGATCGCCACAGTTTCGGCCTCCATAACACTTCGCACTACCTCGCCCCGGTCCTGGCTTGGAATCTTCCGTCGGATTGGACCGTCCGTCTTTCCGCCGGCTTCGGGATGAACGACCAGAGTCATCGCTTGCTGCTCCGGTGGGGCGTCTCGCGGGAAATCACGGGATTCGGTTCGATGGTTGCCCGTTTGTTTGGTGGCCGCCGATGAAGGCTTGCGTCGCGGCTCTTGCCGTCACTGTGATGTTACTCGGCGTCTCGCTGGCTTTCGGCGAGCAGGAGAAAGGACCGCGCTACAAATATCAAAACGACGTACTGGTCTACGCGGAGATTGCCAAAGCGCCGGAGAAAGCCCGCGCGAAATCTAACCCGCTCGAAAAAGATCCGGATGCTATTCCAGGCGGACGAAACCTATTCGAACAACATTGTTCGGAGTGCCATAGCGATACCGGCGAAGGCGGGAAGAAGGGGCCGAGTCTGCGCGTCCCGCAAGTCCAAAATGCGGCACCGGGAGCCATTTTCTGGATACTGACGAATGGCGTGGTGCGCCGCGGGATGCCGGTGTGGTCGAAACTGCCCGAGCCGCAGCGCTGGCAGCTCGTCAGCTACATTAAATCTTTGGGTGTGGCTCCAACAAGACCGGAGAATCCGTCTTCCACGGCGGCAAAGCCGTAGCCTAGGGCGCGGTCTTCGCCGCGTCGTTGAGAATCATGGCCAGGCGCACACCGGCTTCGGCGAGCGCTGTTTCGGCAGTTTTTGCGGCGCTGCTTTGATAAGCCTCGCTGGCGACAAGATGCAGATCGAACATGCGCTTTCCCATGTGATTGTTCTCGGCGCAGCTCTTTAGCTTGAGATCCGGCTCGATGGCGATTTTCTGCGAGAATGCGCCGTACACCGCGGTCTCTGCCCGGTCATGACTTTCCCACGCCCAATTGTCCACGTGAATCCCGGCAGATTCCCAAGCGGCGCTCTCCGCATGGAACCGCTCGTCCAGTTCGTCGGCGTAGCGACGCGGGTTGGAAACCTCCATGTCGCGTTCCACAATCTCGGTGTCCCAGATTTGATGAAGATTGGGAGAATAGTCCTCGCGCTCGGGGTGTGCGGGATTGGGGAGCGGATCGTGATGGAGGTACTTCACCGCAACGCAGTTGCCGCCATTGTCGGCATTGTTGGTGGCGTGCAATGGCTGGTGCATGTCGCCGACAAAATGGATCAGGTAGCGGATCGCTTCGGCACGCTTCATAGGATCGGCGGAGGTGTCCTTCAAGATGGCGCGCTGCTCTTCAATTGCGCGAGTCACGCAACCCTGGGCGCCGCAGTATTCGTCCAGCGAACCCTTCTGTTTTCCTCGTGGGATATCAATGTAATGCCAGGGGCCGTTGTTGCGCTCGTTGCGGACGTCATCTGGCCAGGTGGAGGCGTCCACCATCACGTCCCTGGTGGCGTTGCCGCACCAGCGCTTGAGCTTGGGGTCGATTGGGTTATCGCTGAGAAGCTTTTGGACCAGTTGCCGCGCTTCCGGCGTGAGATGCATTTCAGCAATCAGGGCCACGGTTTGATGACCTTTGCACCCCCAGGCGTCTGCGGAAGGAGCCGTCAGTGTCAGTAGAGACAGAATGCCAGTAAGCAAAAGAGATTTACGGTTCATTGAATTTCCCTTGTGGATTTGAAATCAAAGCTGCCAGTGATTCGCTGCCGATAGGATAGACGCGCTTCGCGAGCACGCTGGTTTCATACGGTCAGCTCAACCAGCGCCCGATGGGCTTCCACGATTCCGTGTGGTCGCAGATCACGCGCAAGGTAGCGGTAATAGGGATCGCCAACACTAACCCCATGCCGCCCCACACCCAGCCCCAGAAGAGCAGCGAAATCGTAATGGCCACCGCATTCAGGCGGACACGGCGGCCAACCAATTGCGGCGCCACAAGATTCAGGGCGATGATGTGAATCCCCGTCAGAACGCCCGCGACCCCGATAAACTGTCCGATGGTTTTCCATTTGGCCAGCCCGATTATAAAGGCCGGCAGCCAGGCCATCACGACGCCGATGTACGGCACCATATTCAGCAAGCCCGAAGCGATGCCCGTTAGGATGGGATAGTCTAGGTCCAGCAGCCAGAAGAAAAAGCTGCTCGCGGCAATCACGAGCAGGGTCAATACCGTCATTCCAACCAGGTAGTCGCGCAGCACATCGCGCAGGTCTTCCAGTGTTTCCTTGACCTGCGTCCGCCGCGATACGGGAAAAAGCTGCAGTGTGCCGTGCCACACCTCGCGCTTTCCGGCCAGCATGAAGAACACCAGGAAGGGCATAAACGTGACTTCGAGCAACAGGCCGTAAAGAGAGCCAATGCCGCGCATGATCAAATTGCGGACGACACCGGGGTCGGCGCGTTCTTGCGCCGGTCTTGGCGCGGTCTCTCCCGGCGCGATCGGTGATACCTGCCCCTCGATTCCCCTGATCTTGCCTTCCACGGCACCGGCAGCCTGTCGCAACACGCTGCTGTATTTGGGCCAATTGGCCGCCAAATCGGACGTGCGTGTCCAAAGCCCATAGCCTACGGCCACCAACACCGCAATCAGGATCAGCACCATGACCATGGCGCCCAGGGTTCGCGGCAAGCCCACTTTTTCCAGTAACTCCACCGCGGGATCCAGAAAATACGCCAGCAGGATGGAAAGCAGCAGCGTGATCACCACCCCCGCCGCGTAGTAGAAGAAGAGAAGAATAATGGCTGCGGCGATCAACTGCATGCTGAAATTCGAACTGGTGAAGCGAACGATGGATGGCGGCGTTTGCGTGGCGGACACGAGCGGCTCCGTGCCAACACGTTAGCATATTCCTGCAGCGTGTTATGGAAGTCCTTGCGCGCTGTTGCGATTCCGCAAATCCTTTGAATCGTTTGACGGCATACGCTGCAAGTTTCCGCCATTGGTGCAAAAGTCATTCGTTGCCCTTCCCCACGGATTCGCCGTTTTTTCGTGTGTTAAGCTTTCTTGAAGCCGTCCACACAAAAGCGGACCCTGAGATGGCCAGGGTCGTGCGTGAAAGAGGTTGGTACACCCCTGATGGCTAAGGAACTGTTTGGGACCGACGGCATTCGCGGCGTCCCCGGCACACCGCCGCTGGACGACGCAACGCTCCATGCCACGGGCCGCTCGCTTGGCGCGTACCTCAAGCGGGAACACGGCTCCGCCCACGTCCTGATCGGCATGGACACGCGCGAATCCGGTTCTCACATTGCCGAGCTTCTCGCTGCGGGGCTGGCGCAGGCGGGTGCGACGGTCGCCTTTGCCGGGGTCATAACTACTCCGGGTGTCGCCTGCCTCGTTCGCCAGAATGATTTTCAGGCAGGAGTGGTCATCTCCGCTTCGCATAATCCTTTCCAGGATAATGGCGTAAAGCTCTTTTCTCATGCTGGAATGAAGTTTCCTGACGCTGCGGAAGAAGAGCTTGAAGAAGATATTTTCAAGCATCGGGGCGAGCCAGTGCCGCAGAGTCCTCCTCAGCTTGTTGCCGATGCGTCTCTCGATGCTGAATATCTTGCCTTTCTGCGCAGCCGCGTAATCCCCGGCGCAAAACTCGCAGGCTTTCGCATGGTCCTCGATTGCGCGAATGGGGCGGCCTACAAGCTCGGGCCTGAACTTTTTCGCTCGCTGGGCGCGGACGTCGTGGCCATCGGTACTTCGCCGGACGGCCGCAATATCAACGCGGACTGTGGCTCTCTGCACCTCGAAGGTTTGCAAAAGCGCGTGGTCGCCGAACGAGCGCGGCTCGGCGTGGCATTTGATGGGGATGCGGATCGCGCGCTCTTCGTCTGCGAAACTGGGAAAATCGTGAATGGCGACGGGGTGCTTCTCGCGGTGGCGCGATATCTCAAGGCGCAGAACAAGCTGAAGGGAAATCGCGTCGTGGCTACCTCCATGTCCAATCTTGGCCTTGAGCGCGTTCTGGCGCGCGAAAGCATTGCGCTGGCCCGCGCCGCCGTCGGCGACCGCTACGTCCTCGAGGAAATGCTGCGCAGTGGAAATGTTCTTGGCGGCGAGCAGTCCGGCCACATCATTTTTCTTGATGACAGCCCGGCCGGCGACGGCTTGCTCACTGCCGTTAAGATCGCCTCGCTCGTCTCCATGCATGGGAAGATCGAATCCCTCGTAGAAGGGTTGAAGGATTATCCGCAGCTGATCGTCAACGTGAAGGTGCGCTCGAAGCCGCCGCTGGATTCCCTCCCCGAAGTTGCCCGCGCGCTTGCCGAGGCCCAATCGGCTCTCGGCGAAAATGGCCGCGTGGTGCTGCGCTACTCCGGCACCGAACAACTCGCCCGCGTGATGGTCGAGGCCGAGCTTGATGCAGACGTCCAGCGCTTCAGCCAGTCCCTCGCCAACGCGCTCCGCTCCTCGATCGGGGCCTAAGCTCAGGCTACCATTTGAGGATCTCGACAGCCGGGCTGCGGGCACGCCCGGCCTCGATTTTTCTTCGATATAACCGCTGCAAGGATTTGCGGCCTCCCCGTTCTAACCCGTGAAGCATCAGGAGGCATTCCAATGGAAGACTCTTTGCGTTCGATCGTCGCTCGTTTTCGTGCATTTTCTCCGACTCAGAGACGCTGGGTCCTGGCAGGAGGCATTTTGGCTGGAGTTTTTCTCCTCTTCGTGTTCGCGCCGAGTCCGAGTAAGGACGCGCGGCCTGTACATTCGGGGAATCCGGCTGGCCCTGCGCCGTCGCATGGTGAAGCCC
>Ga0210409_10001433_pt1 | contig 31437 bp, 25 predicted proteins | sample IncBWH17MmetaG_FD_161649 | JGI IMG/M metagenome (GOLD analysis project Ga0210409, IMG submission 161649) | Forest soil microbial communities from Barre Woods Harvard Forest LTER site, Petersham, Massachusetts, United States - Inc-BW-H-17-M | ecosystem: Environmental > Terrestrial > Soil >...
ACTGCTTGCGGCCATCAAAGCCGGCCCGGCAGTCGCTTCTGCGGGATGTGCGGATTGCCGCTCGAAGCGAAGGCCGTCAGCGCAGTGCCCGAGTCGCAAACCCCGCTGCCCAACGCCAAAACTCCCGCGGGTCCGCACCACTATCACCATCACTATCATCACCACTATTTTTCTGGGAGTCCTGATCTGCAACTCGGTGCCGCACGACCGGCCGCCGGCGATAGCCCGATGCGTGACTCCGCGCGATTGCGAAGCCCTGGGGCGCCGCAAACCATGAGTCGCGCCGAAACGGCGGTGCGCAAGGTGACACAGGATTGGACGGTCGCCTGCAACAGCAAGCAACTCGACGACCTCGTAGGCATCTACGCTACCGACGCAATCGTCATGCGGCCGAACCATCCTGCCGTGCGGGGCGCGCCCGCCATCCGGGAATTCTTTTTTTCCGTCCTCGACGCCGGATTGGGAGAAGTAGAGTTGGACGTTATCAGAGTAGATGTGGTTGGAGATATGGCCTACGAGGCAGGACGCTGCAAGATGCTCGTTCCCACCGCAGTCGGCAAACGACGCGAAGATCGCGGGAAATATCTCATGATCTTGAGCAAGCAATCGAATGCGGAGTGGAGAATTGTCGCCGATTGCTGGTCCAGTGATTTGAACATATCGCTCGGAGAATCGGATCCCGGCAGGTCGCCCGGCCCATCACAGCTCCCACCAAAACCTCCAATTCCGCGCAAGGGACCCTAACCGCCACGTCGCCGCAAGCAGATTAACTCGCGGAAAACCGATCAACTCGAAACGCCCAGCTTGCTCAAGTCAGATTTCAGCTGCTCGAGATCATCCATCTCGATGACATGCATTCCCAGTCGTTTCGCGACTTCCAGATTGAGCGCCCGGTCGTCGATGAAGCAGCACTCTTGCGGGACTTGCTGCGTGATCTGCAAAGCCAGCCGGTAGATGTCCGGTTCGGGCTTGCGAAGGCCCACGTAGCAGGAGCTGACAAACAAACGGAAAATCTTGCGTAACCCGAACTTCTCGATCCGGTGTTCGTTCAGATCCAGCGATTCATTGTTGATCGTCCCCATCAGGTACTTTCCGGAATTTGTCAACGACGCAGCGAAATCCAGCACGCCCTGATTGGGTTGCGACAGAGAGAGGATGTACTCCCGAAATTCCTCTTCCGTGAATGGCCGGGGGCGATAAAAAACCGTACGTTCCAGATATTCGCCAAGGCTAATTTTTCCACGTTCAAACGATGACACCACAAGTTCGTGGCGATCGGCGAACTCCGCTTCGTCCAGTTTGAAATGTTTGAGGGCCTGTTCTCTTTGACTGCGATCCCAGGCGTTGCTCAGCAGCACGCCTCCCACATCCCAAAAGAGCGCTTTGATCGACAAGAATTCCTCCCTAGCGATGGTAGATCAACGTATTCGGATGGTAGTTCCGCCAATCAAACCAATAGTCTTTGATCGCGGGCAGGGCATTCAGGCATTTCCCCATGGATGGTCCGCTCACCGCGCGACCTTTGAAATTCCACTCACTACCGCTGATGGAATCCACCAGCAAAAAATCCGTGCCACCGCTCTTGCGAAAGAATTCCACATCCTCCTCGTTCAGACGGCTCACGAAGGCTCTCACCGATTTCCCATCCGGCCCGGCAAGAACCAGCACTGGATTTCCGCCCAGACGGTCTTGAATCGGGCTTTGTTTGAAAATCGCGTCCACCGGATAGGCCTTACTCTCGCCGGCCAGCTCCAGCCCGACGACAACGTCGCGAGACTTCAACTCCGTCCCCGGGAAGCTGATCACGACCGGCAATTTTTCAACTTCCGCTTCCCATTTGCTGTCGTACTCTTTCGTATACTTCGCCACCGGCAAAAGAACCTGGCCGCCCGGAGACTCCGATTTCCAGAGACCGAAGCTAAGCTCATCGCTCGGCGCAAGCTCCAGTACGGCGCCCTTCAGAGGGCCGAAGATCGCCTTTCCCGTGATTTGTTGCCACCATGTGCCCGTCTCTTTGTCGCGCATCAGGAAATTCTGATTATTGATGCCCGCCAAGTAGAAGCTCAGCACCTTGCCGCCAGTTGTTCTCTTCCACACCAGACCGGTGTGACAAAGCGTTCAATAGGTGACCGCTACGGGCACGCCTCCGACGACGTCGTTCACGATATGGTGATACGCCATTTCGCTGATTGGATAAGCCCGAGCGTCATGGTTGAAGTTGAGCGCGAGAACCATCTCGCTTGAGTCGAGCTTGCTGTGATCTGCCGCCTCGAAACCAGGCTTCGGCAACGGATGAAACATCCACTCGAAATAGTTCAAGTGAGACATCGTGGCGCACGCCGCCACCAGGAGCATCGCAACGCCCAGCGAGATCTTGCCGGCTCGGCGCATGCCCCCCCACAAAGCCAGGAGCAGCGCCACGCAGACCAATAGGCCCACCGTGGTGCCGATCCCGGCCCATTGCTTCAGCGTCATCGCGAGCGTCAGTCCACGAGCGGTCTGATGGCTGAAGGGTCGGATAATGAAGGCCGGCACCAGAAAAAGCGCGGATGTGATTGCGGCCGCGATCCAAAAGCTGGCCGCAAGCCATGGATTTCGGGCGCGGCTCGAAACCGATTCAGGGGAATTCAAGTGTTTCTCCAATCGAGTGCAATAAGACGGTCCTGCGATTCTAACGTAGCGCCGCCGTCCTCAGAAAAGGATGGAAAAGAAAAACCCCGCGCCCGAAGACGCGGGATTTCAGAGACGCACAGATCTACATGTTAGTTGGTGCGAGCCGTGTAGTTCTGGCGATAGCTGAGGTTGTCGACGTTCCGGAACATCGGCGTTCCCGGCGGAAGATTCTGTGGCACCGAGAACAGCGAGTCGAACGTGTATTGACGATTCGGCGGGTTATACACCAGGTTGCAGCACTTGAAAGTGCCGGTTGCGTACGTGTTGTAGTAGAGGCTGACCAACGAGCCCTTGTAATACAGGCTCTGTTGCGCCGAGACGCCACCCCAGTCTTCCAGGAAACGCAGGAAGTTGTGAACACCGCCGTCGCTACCGAAAGCGAATTCGGGATTCTGCGTCGCATTGCTGAACGCAATTGTTTTTCCCGCCGCGATCGCGACTCGATAGTACGTCGTTACCGCGATGCGGTTCGGCTGGTTGGCTGGGACGCTCTGCCCGGCGGTGGTGTTTACCGGGTTCACCAGGCTGCCGTTCGTGGTAGCGGTCGTAAGGCCGGCATCCTGCCAGTTGTTGGACAGCAAGGTTACCGCGTCGGCGATCACCGAAGCTGCAGCGTGCGGCGGTTCGGGTGCCGTAGTGCTGGTCCAGGTCGCATCATAATTTGCGTTTGCGGGTGTGCACGGAGAAGGCAAACCGCCGACTGCAACCGGGCAGTTCGAATTGTAGTTGCCCTGAATGTAGACCGGGTTCTCCGATCCAACTGTGAACCCACCACAGCCCGTCGGATTGGCTGCGCTCTGTGTGCATCCGCTGGCGGGCGGCGCCGTGGGCAGGTTGCCCAACGCACCGTCCACGAGCTTCAGAACGTGGCGAGCACCCGTAACGCGATTTGCCCGTCCCACCGTGTAGCACTGGAAGCGGTGCGCGTAAGGATTCTTCGGGCTTGCCGTATCGGTATCGTTTGCGAACGTTGTGCCATACGCATCGCCGACCGTCTTCGCGCCATAGGTGGAAAGCGTCGCGTCGTTCCACTGCTCCACGTCTTCCGGAGACACGCCATTGTAGTTGGCTGGTTCCAGACGGTTGTCCGGAGCAAATGGTGCACCCACACTATAGTTCACGGTGTCTTCGAATCCGTATGCACCCAGTAACGCCGCCGGGCTGTGGTTCGGGTCATACTGCATACCGCGCCGGTCAGAGAAATACAGAATGTAGCCGTTCTGGGTTGCGTAATCGACATTCCTTCCCGTTGTTCCCGTATTTCCAAGCAGCCATTGCTTCAGGTTGCCTACGTCGAGTTCAACCGCATTCATGATCCCGTTTGACGTACACGTGGCGTTTGCGGTGCCGGTGCCGCTGTACGGGAAGGTCGAGCTGCGGGTATCGTTGTTTTCGCCTTCGCGGGCGTCGTAGAAGTTGATCGGATACCAGTTGTATTGAGAGTTCGCTCCGTAAGGAGTGGGCGTTGTAGTTATATTCGAGCCGCTGCCTACAGGCTTGAAGGTAATGTTATCGGTGCTGCTAATCGCGCCATCCCCGGTCCGGTCTGCCTGAACTTGCAGGTAGAGAATGGCATTCGCCATGTCCGAAGTGACGGCGCCCCCGACCAGCGTATTTGTTCCCGGAGCGGTCGGAACCGCTACCCCGCGCGCAAAGCCCAGCCCCAGCCATTCGGTCGTAACGCCGTGCCAGAGGCCGTCGGCCGCCCACTTTGCTTCCACTAACAGCCAGCCATTCACGAGCGGCCACTCTGCCTGCGAAGCGGCCTGCGTCGCCGTTGGACCATTCAAAACGTACGGCGGTTCTACAAAACGCGTGTCACCATTCGTGCATGCCGTGCCGACGCCGCCAGCCACCGCTCCACACGCGCTTTCTCCCAGATAGTAGACACGACCGTTGATCGTAAACGATGGTTGCGTGCTACCCGCGATTTCAGGCGCACCGGTCGATAACTCTACGTCCTGGGTTGCATCCCCGTTCCAATCGCCCAAGTGCAGATCGGCTTCCTTGTCGCTTATCAGGACGCGGATCTGGGCTTCATTCGCAAGACGCGAAGCCCCCAGCACCGAGGTCACTCCCTCTCCAGCAGGGGATCGGCGGATGATCTCGAAGGGGTGGGTCGTACCCGTGACGAAAGGCAGAGTCAGCCGCGAGGCCCCCGTATTGTTCGGCCCGGGCGTATTACTGGTTGCCGGGCCATTTCCATCGATCAGGAAGCTGTTTAGAGTTCCCCAAGAGACGTTCTGCCAGGTGGCCGTGTTCTGCGCAGATCCATGTCCTCCTACGACGCTTCCGTTCGTGGCCCCAAGGGTTGTCGATGCAATGTTTACGCATGTCGAACTGGGCGAAGCGCCGGAAACATTGGTCATCTGGGTCGCGCAACCGCCGCTGGCTGTCGGAATCATCACCGTGCCGCCGTCGTTGTTGCCCGACGAGGTAACGTTGTTATCCATGACCTGCCGGATCACGTTGCCCCACGCGCTCAGCTTGTCACCGAACACCAGGTTGCAGCAGTCCGCCACCCCCAGGTAAAGGTCGCCGTTGGTGTGCACGCGTCCCGCGAATCCAAGGTCCGGGCTGCGCCCGAAGAACAGGTCTGAGTCCGAGAACACGCCGAACTGGAACACCGGAATTAACGCCACCTCGGCGGTACGCGTCATGCTCACGGTCTCGCCGCTTAGCCTTTGCGCGGAAGCGTTCATCGTGACTGGAATGATTTGCGCGTAAAGACCCTGGTCCGGTCCGGCCGAAATGGGTCCCCAAACGGTAGTCAGAGGCGCGCTGCAACCCGAGACGGGCGCGACGTTATACGCCGGATACGTAACCGTTGTGTCCCAGGTCGGATAGTTGCCACTGAGACCGCAAATCTGTCCTGCGTTGGGCGCCTGAATGTTCTTGAACAGATTGCCGAGATCGGAGCTTGCCTTCTCGATCGCACCTTCGGCAGCGTGATACGTGTAGCTGTTGTTCAAGTCATTTCCGCCGACCCGCTGCTCGGTGTTCACCATCATCAGCAGTCCCAGCGCGAAACCCGACAGCAGTACCATCAACAGCAGGGCCGCGACCAGCGTAAAACCTCGTGAACGAATTCTGGCGCTTTGCATCTTGTTTCTCCTCAATCCTTGTTTCGAGTCCTCACCTCAACCACCATGGGGGACAACGTCAATATGCCGATCCAGTAATGGGGTATTCCTGCTGGAACGTCATATTGCGCGCGGCGATCGACGTCTGCAGGTCCAGTCCCTGGTACCCGTTCGCGCCATGCAGCTGGCTGCGCATCGCCATATGCATAATGTTGACCTTGGTGATCATGGAAGGCGTGGTTCCGGCCGGAAGGGAGGTTTGGTTGGCCGTAACACTGCCACCGTTGAAAACGTCGAAGCTGAATTTCAGATAAGCGACGTTCTCTGCCACAGGCGCCGCGGTCCTGCCATTCTGAATACGCATCAGCCGCGGGGTCACGCCGTCGACGGGAGAGATGTCCAGGTAATAAGTAATCAGCAGCATCCGCACCGCACTTTGGATGCTCTTCGGAGGAGCCAATGTCAAAAGACTGCCTACCGCCACGGCGGGTTGATTGATGTTTCCGGGATCGCCGGCCGTGAAGGCTACCGTGTAGCAGGGCTGCCCGGCGCAGGTGGCTGCTGCCACCGTGTTCACGACGCCGATCGCCGCTGGCCCCACGCCACTCAAGCTGAACATCAGCATGTCCCCCGCCTTCAAACCCACGACCGGATCGTTCAATGGCTGAGGAGCGGCAACACCCGTCGGCAGAATGCACGTCGTCGGCAGCACCGCCGGGAGCGTAAAGACGATCGTTGTGGCGTTGGTATAGGTGACGTTGTAGCAGTTCAGCGCCAGCGTTGCGTCCGTGTAAGAAACGGTCAAGATATCCGTCGTCTTGCCGTTAATGATGATCCCGAGGTTCGGTCCCGGGATGATCGAGTACAGATAGCGCGCTCCCGCGACGTTGGGATAAGTAACCGCCCCACCGTTGATGAAATTGCAGGCAGTCGCGCTGCAAGGATAGATCGGGAGCGTCGCTGACACGGGCAAGGCGACGCTGTTTTGCGAAAGACCTTGTTGCCCCAGAGCTCCGGCTCCCGCCATCGAGATGTCTTTGGACATCAGGTTGGCGCCCGCCCGAAAATCCTGCTGCATCTCAGCCCTTTGCGAGGTCATCCAGGTGACCTTTAAGGCTTGCCCAAAAAGCTGAACGATCAGGCCGAGAACCATGGCTCCCAGCGCCATCGATATCAGCATTTCGATCATCGTGAATCCGCGAACCCGTTGCCGCATGGTTTCCTTCCTAGTGATAGCTCGATACGTATTCGTTGATCACATACGTCTTGGGGGATCTGTTTTGCGGAGTCGTGTACGAAATTGTGATGGCCACCGAGTTCAGGGTCGGAATCGTGTTCCCATTCACGTCCGTCATGGGCGTGATCTGAATCTGCCGCGTGTAGCCCGTTAACGGAACGATCTGGTCATCGGCGGTGCCGACGATCCCGTCCGGCCCCGGTTCGCTCAGACACCGGATACCTCCCGGGCACGCTGTGCCCGCTGCGTTCATAGGTATGCACGTAACGTCATCGGCCGTGCCATCAATTCCGTCCGGTCCCGCGCATGTGATAGTCATTGGGCCGTCGACGAAGACCCCGCCATTCGAAACGTTTTGAATCGCCGTCCAGGCCAATTGCGAGGTATTCCGCGCTGTGTACACACTCTCGATCGCTTCCGACGCAAGTTGCCGGGCAATCAAATCTTCCTGAGACGTCTGCGTCGCTTTCAGCGCCACTCCAAAAACGCTCAGCGTGCTCAACAGGCCGATCGACAAAAGCAAAATGGAGATCATGACCTCGATCAGCGAAAAGCCCGATTGGTCAGGTTGGCCGGACTTTCTACAGTAAGTTCTCACTGTTGCCTCCAGGCTGCGATCGGGGCCGGCCAGTAACGCCATCCCCGAATTCGGCCAGTGCTGCCCCACAGAGTGATGGCGCGCGAACTTGGCAGGTCGCCGACGCGACCCATGTACAGCACCCCGTTATTGATGTTGCCGTTAATGTCCAGCGCCGTCCCGTCGGGCTGGAAGTAAATCGTGGTCGCTCCCCCCGGCCCAACTCCTTGATCGAAGTCAATGGCATTGGCCGCTGTCCCGAATCCATCCGGCGTGGAGGGTGCCGTGATCGGGGAGGTGGGCAATCCTGGCTCAACATGGAACGTGACATCCACGGGAAGGGTGAGCTGCAACAACAACGGACCCGTGGTTGTGTTCTGCGTGACCGTAATCGTGCCAGGCGCAGCGAACGTTACGACATAAACGCGCATATCGGCGGCCGCCTGATCGCGGGCCTGGCGCATCGCTGTCAGCGTTTCGTTGTAAGCAGTGGTTACATGTTGCGACTGCAGCATGGGCTGCAACGTGATGAATGTCATGGCTGTGGCAATCATCCCGATCGCAATGGCCACCATTACTTCCAGCAACGAGAAACCACGCTCTCTGCGCTTCACAGCCATCTCTTTTCCAGGGGAAGGTAAATTCGTGCGCTACGTTGCAGACAAGTCATGCCACTCTCCACTGCCTGCCCTGGTTCCTCAATTTCGTGCTTGAGAGAACCCGCGACTCCTCAAATGAGTAGACCGCGCCTGCGCACATAAATTGCCGCGAAGCGCCGTCACTTGAATTCATCGTAGGGACACCCTCATGCACCGTCAAAACACCGCCGTACATGGGCTGGTCAATGGCCTTACGTAACGTAATGGGAGCGTGATCACTACCGTGACTTCCCGCACTCGAGCGAATGCGAAACGCATTCTTCCATGCCGCTTCCGAATGCCCGCAACTGTCAGCGCGAGAAAGGTTTGGCGGTGACGTCGCCCGGACTGGCAAAACCTGGCTCCCAGTGACTTCGGTGACCGCTGTGAAACGCACCGCAACGGCGCCGCTGCCAATCCATTACCCGGGTAACTTGTGAGCACGCGGCCGTAACTTTAGGATGCGAATCATATGGCGCTTGCAAGTCTCGTAGTGTGTGCGCACGAGCCTACGATCAGGGTCCTGCGCCGTGTCCTGGAAGATCTTGGATTAGTCGTCGAACACCGTTTAACGGCTCCCGCGGCGGAAGAATGCCTTTCCAAAGTTCAGTTCGATATCGTCGTCGTCGATTGTGAAGATGAACCAGGCGCACTCAGCGTCCTCGAGAAGAGTCGTTCCGGTGGGCCAGCAACAGTTTCGGTCGCACTCGTCAGCAGCGAAAACGATGTGCATAAGCTTTTCGCCGAAGGCGTGAACTTCGTTCTCTACAAGCCTGTTTCTGAAGAGCGCGCGCTGAGCAGCTTCCGAGCGGCGCGGTCTCTCATGAAAAAAGAGCGGCGACGGAACCGCCGTGTTGACGTGCAGGCCAAAGCCACGCTGGATTATGCGAACGTTGAGAATGTTCCCGCCACCCTCATCGATCTAAGTGACGAAGGCACCGCCCTTCAAAGCGATCGCAAACTTCCGCCGGACTGCCGCGTGTATTTCCAGTTTGCTTTACCGGGCCACACTTCGTTGATCCAGCTTTCTGGGGAAGTCGTATGGCGTGATGCGAACGGTCGGGTTGGCATGCGTTTCGTGAACGTGCCCACCTCTTCTCGCCGCGTTCTCGGCAACTGGCTCCGAACCAACAGCCCGCAGCCTAGCGCGGATCCGCAGGTGCCGCGCACCCACGCGCCCATCCCCAAGACCACTTCCACACCCAGAGCCTCGAATTCAAATCCGGAGAGCGGGATCGCGCGCCTTCGGGCCGCTCCCGGCAACCGGCGCGGTCAATCCCGTCATGCATGCCGGTTGGGAGCGGACGTGTTTCGCGCGGGAGTTCCAGTTCCGAATCGCTGCAGTTTGACCGACATCAGCGCAGGCGGCTGCTATGTCGAGATGCCGACTCCATTTTCTGTCGGAACCGAGGTCGAACTCGTCGTTCGGACCCAGGACATGAAGCTGAAGACTCGGGGCATCGTGCAGTCCGTCCATCCCGGTTTTGGCATGGGCGTTCAGTTGACCTTGAATAGCCCTGAGGATCGCGACCAGGTGCAGTCGTTGATCAGGCTTCTTTCCGAATCAGCGGATACTTCAAAGATCGGCGCAGATCCTTGGCCGCGGTAGGTCTCTAAATCTTTCACGACCGGGCAGGGTTCGCTCCCAACAAATCAGGCGCGCGTTGCGCTCTCCGCCGCCACTGCTGTTTTGAAATATTCCAGCGACATTCGCAAGCCCGTCTCCAGATCAATCTTCGGCTCCCATCCCAGAATCCGCTTGGCCTTGCCGATGTCGGGCCGTCGTTGTTTAGGATCGTCGACGGGTAAGTCTTCGTATCGAATCCGGCTCACCGATTGAGTGACGGCGAGCACGTTTTGCGCGCATTCCAGAATGGTGAACTCCGTCGGATTTCCAATGTTAACGGGATCATGCTCGGAAGACCGCGAGAGCCGAAGTATGCCGTCAATCTCGTCGCTTACGTAACAGAAGCTCCGCGTCTGGCTGCCATCCCCATAGACGGTCAGGTCCTCGCTCCGGAGCGCTTGCCGCATGAAATTCGGTACGACCCGCCCGTCATTGATCTGCATGCGCGGTCCGTAGGTATTGAAGATGCGCACAATATGCGTGTCCACATTGTGATAACGCCGGTAAGCGGCAGTAGCGGCTTCGCCGAAGCGTTTCGATTCGTCGTAGACCGACCTGGGGCCGATCGGATTGACGTGTCCCCAGTAAGTTTCTTTCTGCGGATGTTCCAGCGGATCTCCGTAACATTCCGACGTCGAAGCTACCAGGTATTTCGCGCCGTATTTTTTCGCCACATCGAGGGCGTGAAACGATCCCAGGGAGCCGACCTTCAGTGTCGCGATCCCGTGCAGGGCGTAATCCACCGGGCTTGCGGGACTCGCAAAATGAAACACATAGTCGACCGCGCCGCAGTCAAAAGGCTCGCAAACGTCGAGTTGACGAAACTCGAATCGCGAATCGTTCTTCAGATGCTGCAGATTCGAGAGTCGGCCGGTGAGCAGGTTATCCACCGCGACAACCTTGTAGCCGTCGGCGACCAGGGCATCGCATAGATGCGATCCCAGAAAGCCCGCTCCTCCGGTCACCAGCGCGCGTCGGGCCATCATAATTTTTGAGATTTCTTGCTCTGACCGTTTCCCGGCGAAGGCAGTCCTTCCGGGATCGCCGGCGCGCGTCCCACACTGTAGTAGGTGAATCCGTTGGCCAGCATCACCTTTGGGTCGTACAGATTTCTTCCGTCGATCACGATCGGGTAGCGCAAGCGCGCATTCAACTCACGAAGCTCCAGGCTGGCGAACTCTTCCCATTCGGTAAGAATCAACAGCGCGTCGGCGCCGTTCGCCGCGTCATACGAGTTGGTTACAAAGTCAACGCTGGATCCGAACACCTCGCGGGCCCGATCCATGGCGGCGGGATCATACGCAGTGACCTTGCACCCTTCCTGCAACAGGGACTGAATCAGCAGGATCGCCGGAGATTCACGAATGTCATCGGTTCCGCCCTTGAACGCCAGTCCCAATACCGCCAGCCGTTTGCCGCGCAGCGTCCACAGGGCGTTGCGCACCTTCCGCAAAAAGCGCTGTCGTTGGTCCTCGTTGATGCGCATGACCTCGTCGAGCAGCCGGAATTCGTATCCGCATTCGCGAGCCACCGAGCGGAAAGCCATCAAATCTTTGGGGAAGCAGGAACCGCCGTAGCCGATTCCAGGATTCAGGAAGCGTGGTCCGATGCGCGAGTCCGTGCCGAGGCCCTCGCGCACCTGCTGAACATTGGCGCCCACAGATTCACAAATGGAAGCCACCGCATTGATGAACGAGATCTTCATCGCCAGGAAGGCATTGGAGGCGTGCTTGATCAGCTCCGCGCTCTTCGTGCTGGTGACGATCAGCGGTGGAGGGATCTGCGCCCGGTCTGGTTGGGGAATCGCATCCGCCCGCTTGTAATAAGAGCCATCGGACAGAGGGGCGTAGATCTCACGAAGAACCTTCGCACAACGTTCCGAGTCGGCGCCGACCACAATTCTGTCAGGAAACAGAAAATCGGTGACCGCGGTTCCTTCCCGGAGGAATTCCGGGTTCGATGCCACATCGAATAGATCAGGATCAGCGCCGTTTCGCTGGATAATCTTGCGCACCCATTCGCTGGTGTACACCGGTACCGTACTTTTCTCGACGACGATCGTGTAGTCCTCGATGGCCCCGGAGATTTCTCGCGCAACCGATTCCACGTAGGAAAGGTCGGCATCGCCGCTGTCGGTCGGCGGAGTTCCTACTGCGACGAAAACCGCGGCACTGCGACGCACGGCCGCTTGCAGATCGTCGGAGAAGGTCAGGCGCTGTCCGCGATGGCGCGCCAGCAACTCCGGCAGGAATTGCTCGTGGATCGGTACCTTGCCGGCTTGCAGGGCTGCCAGCTTCTCTTGATCGTTATCAACGACGATTACCTCGTGACCCAAGTCCGCGAAACACGCCCCAGCGACCAGGCCCACATATCCGGAACCGACGACGGCAATTCGCATGAAAGCTCCCCCGGGATAGTAGTCGATTTTAATCTGAAAGCGCGCTCGGAAGGGAAATGACCGGTACTGATCAGGCTACCATTCCAGCCTGGCCGACTTGGTGCGCATCAGGCCGGACAGGGGTTCGTTCCACCCTAGCAAGGCCACTCTGCTTTGCCATGTTTAACGGTCACCAAACCTCGTGATCGCAGTCACCGAGCATGAGCCACATCCGCATCAGAATCATGGCTGGAGGCACGGAATATGCCGGTCCTCATGATTGCCCTCGTCGCGCTGGCGGTATTCGGGCTCATCGGCGGGCTGTTGACCGCCGCAGTTGTTCTCGAGACGAAAACCGTGAAGGCGAATCAGGAGTCCGCGAAGACCTCGGTTGGCAGGCCTGCCGCCTGAGATTTGCGCTTCGCGTCTTTCGAAGTACGTGCCTGACACGATTCCGGCCCGCGCTGTGAATTTCCCGTACAGCCCTGTCTAGCCGCCGCGCATTCTTTCGAAACTCTTTCCTTTTTTCTCTGATCCCAGCGCTACCACCGTCGCCAGCAACAAGATGTTCGCAATTTCAAATAGGGCTAACGCCCACGCGTATCCGAATTTGTCGCGTAACGAATATTCGATATTGTTGGTCGGCGCGGCAAACAGGATACCCAGCTGGTACGCGAAGCCCGGCATTAGCCCGCGAACCGTATCAGGGGACAGCTCATTCAAGTGCGCGGGAATAATCCCCCATGCGCCCTGCACTCCCATCTGCATGAGGAAAGCTCCCAACACCAGCGCTGACAGCTTCGCGCTGAACGCCCACAAGGGAATCACCGTCAGACATAGCGCCAGCGCGAGAAGAATCGTGCGCCTTCTGCCCAGACGCTCCGATAAATGGCCGAACGAAAACGAGCCGATCACCGCGCCGATGTTGTACAAGATCGCCACGTACGAGATGGTGGCGACGGGCAGCTTATGCACGTCGCGCAAAAAATGCGGATAGAGGTCCTGCGTGCCATGCGATAGAAACATCATCAAAGTCATCAGCAGCACCAGATAGCTGAAGATTTTCCAGTGGCCGCTGGCCGTCTTCAGAAGCGCTCCTACCGTGGGTGCGCGGTGCTCTTCCCATGCACGCGATTCTTTCACCTGGTATCGGATGTAGAACGCGAGCAGCGCCGGGACTCCCCCGATCCAGAACATCGCACGCCATCCCAGGGTCGGCAAAACGAAACGTGCAGCGACTGCGGCCAGCAGATATCCGATGGAGTACCCGCTCTGCACGATGCCCGACAGGATTCCTCGCCAGCGCGGCGGTGCGCTCTCCATCGCCAGCGAAGCGCCAACGCCCCACTCGCCTCCCATGCCAATCCCATAAATCGCCCGCAGAATCAGGAACGCCGTGTAATTCGGCGCGAAGCCGCACGCGAGTTCAAAGACAGAGAAGAAAACTACGTTCGCCATCAACGGCCGTCGACGACCATAACGATCCGCGAGCAGCCCGAAGATCAGAGCGCCCAACGGTCGGAACGCCAGCGTTGCCGTGATCGTAAAGATGATTTTCGAGGTGGAAACGTGAAATTGTGCGGCCAGGGTATCGACCAGAAAAACGAGCACGAAGAAATCGAACGCGTCGAGCGTCCACCCCATAAAACTGGCGCTCACCGCATGCCATTGATCGCTGCGGGAAAGACCGCTGCGGGGAAGGGAAGTTCCTTGCAATTCGTTGTCGGAAGCCATTCTGAAAAGGTGTCTTTCGCTGTCTAGGGCCGGTCGCCCTCGTCCTATAGACGCCGCCTGCAACACCACGAGCAGAGGGATTCTACAATCTCAACCTCAACGGTCGTTTCTATCTTTCTGAATATGCTTGGCTTGCCGCAGGACCTCATTTCAGCAACCCCAGATAGGAAGGAACTACCATTGACAAATCAATGGTTTAGCGCGAGACTCAGCCCAGTAATGAAGGTAACTTTGTGAGTCGTTCCCCCGGTACTCACCCAGGTTAAAGACCCAATGTCGTGCCCCGACCCGTACCGGCCAATAGACCCCCTAGATCAAGCGATCGGCCCCGACGCTGACCCCAAGTTGCGCGATCTTCCGCATCCCGAGGCGGACGTCCGCGGGCTGACCAATACCCTGGCGGCAAGCGGTGGCGGATCTTCCTCGAGCGACCTGGCTTTGGATCTGGTGCTCAATCAAATTGTGGAGCAGGCGTGCCTCGCCACGGGAGCGACCGGCGCCGCGATTGCATTGCTCCGCAGCGGAGAGATGGTTTGCCGCGCAACGACCGGCCGCAATGCGCCCGATCTCGGTGTTCGCCTCGACAACGCCGGATTTTCCGCGGAGTGCCTGCGCATCGGGACCTTGCAACGCTGTGATGATACCGAGACCGACCCGCGTGTCGACTCTGCGGCCTGCAGACTTTTAGGTGTGCGTTCGATTCTCGTGGTGCCCCTGTGGTATTGGGGCGAGTTCATGGGAATCTTCGAAATCTTCTCGCCGCGTCCCAACGCATTCGGCGAGCGTGACGAGCAAACGCTGCAAGCTTTGGCCTACCGCATTGTCCGCCAGGCCAAACAGGCGACCGGCACGATCACGGGCTTTTCCGAAGCCAGCGTAGAAATGCCACCGCCTCCACCGCCCATTCAGACCCCGGCCCCTGTACCTGCAGCAGAACCGATGCCGATCCGCATGGTCGAGGCCGAACCGATTCGCGGCGCTCGCAACACGATCCCAGTTTTCGAGTTGACGCCAGCCAAGGCCGCGAAGGAACGTCCCGATCGGTGGACGATGGTTCTGGCAGGTTGCGCCCTGTTGATCGCCTTCGCGATTGTGGGGCTGATGGTTTGGCGCGTGGCGTGGGTGGACGACGATGTGAAGAAAGTGGCTGCAGCGCCGCAAAATGTTCAAGCGCAGGCTGCGCCGGCCGAGACCGCGCCAGCGCCACAGGAAGAGCTCCTGGAGTTCGGAAGCCCCGGGCCGCCGCCGAGTCGTACCCGGAAAGCACAATCATCTTCAGGTTCGGCCGACAACGTTGTTGTGAGCGCTTCCACGAAAGCCCCCGTTTCGCCCTATGTGGGCGGGCTGGCGATTTACGATAAAGACAAGCTGATCTACGGCACTCCGATTGAGAATCCGGACGCGCCGGCTCCTAAGAAGAAACCTGCGAAGTCAGACGCGGTTGATTCGCAGCTAATCGCAAAAGCGACTACGCCCAGTTTTTCAGCGTCGAGCGCGGCTTCGGGACGTCTTCCGCACCTTGGATCGGACGCCGCCGATGAATTGCTGATGAATCGCATCGAGCCCGACTATCCCGATTCGGCCCGAAAAGCCCACATTCAGGGAACTGTCACCGTGGACACAGTCGTCGGGTCGGACGGAAGAGTTCTGGAAGCCAATGCCATCAGCGGGAGTCCGCAACTCAGCGACGCTGCCGTCGCCGCAGTTCGGCAATGGCACTACAAGCCCTACACCGTGAAAGGGAAGAAGACCGGTTTCCGTACCCAGGTGCCGGTCACGTTCATGCTGCCGCAGTAATGCTGCTTTCAACAGACAGCGCAGCTTCCAGAAAATTCAACTTATCCGGCATAGGCGAGTTCCTTCGCCCGCTGCGCGGCTTTCACGACTGCTTTGATCAGCGTGACGCGCAACTTGCCTTCCTCAAGTTCCATAATTCCGTCGACCGTGCATCCCGCCGGAGTTGTTACCGCGTCCTTCAAAAGCGCCGGATGATCGCCGGTTTCCAGAACGACTCCGGCAGCGCCCAGCGTGGTCTGCGCGGCCAGCAGGGTTGCGATGTCCCGGGGTAATCCAACCTTCACTCCGGCCTCGGCGAGCGACTCGAGGATGATGTAGATGTAGGCAGGCCCGCTGGCGGAGAGGCCAGTGACTGCATCCATGTGTTTCTCGTCGACCACGACTGTGCGTCCCACCACGTCAAAAATCTGGCAGGCGATCTCCAGATGTTGTGGTCCGGCGTACTTCCCCTTGCATAGCGCGGTCATTCCCTGACCAATCGCGCAGGGAGTGTTGGGCATCGCCCGCACGACGGGGATCTTGGCCCCGAGCGCATTCTCAATCGCGCTGGTCGGGACGGAGGCGGCTACGGAAATCACCAACTGCTCCGGTTTCACGTGCGCGCGGATATCCTCCATCACGCCTTGCACGGCCTGTGGCTTCAGGCCAACGATCACGATGTCGGCGTTGCGAGCGGCGCTCGCATTGTCGGTGCCTACGGGAATCCCGAGCTTCTGCGAGAGTGCGGTAGCCCGCTCCTCGTGTTGCACCGTGGCCGAAGTGAGCGACGGCGACAGCAGCTTCTTTTCGAGCAGCGCCTTCACCAGAATCCCGCCCATTTTTCCTGCGCCCAGCACAGCGACGCGCTTTCCTGACAAGTTCACGGCCATACCCAGAGCCTCCCGGCCTTGCTGAGTTGAATTCCAGATTGGACGACTGAATCGGCACTCCACTTTAGCAGTTTCGGGGAAAGCGTCGTTGAGCGTTCGTGTCGCCAGCGACCGCGACCGCGCGCGTTTTCGTGGAAGCGAAAGTCAAGCACTTAGCGAGATTCTCAATAAGTTATAGGAAATTGCAATGGTTTACGAGTGGAACAGAGCTAAAAAACCCCGTGGGCGATACGTGGGATGCCCATTGCGAGCGTTTCGGAGGCCTCGGACGCGTTTTTAGGGTGCGGGCGGACCCTCCGGGATCATCCGCGTTCACAGAAGGTGCTCATAAACGATCCTTGCGAAAACTATGCAGATAGCTAATATTGCAGTGCCCCGGAAAGGGAGGCTCTCTGAGCTAGGAAGATCGGGCCATCGGAAGATCGGGAGTCAACAGAGATGCCCGCTCGCCTACATGGACACTTGAATCCTGGGTCGCCTGTCGCCCCATTGTTCGCGAATCGAGCTAGGCCTCTTGCCCGGGAATCGTGACGAATGCCGGCTGCTTTTCTCCCTGGGCAGGGAGACCGCCAACGTACATCTGGATAGCCCGGCATCTGTTAAAGAAGATTCGAAAACATTTGGCTGAGCAAGCAGTCAATCGGGTGAAATCTGAACCGGCCCGGCGCCAGGAAAACAATCAATCCCCTCCAAAGAGAGAATGTCATCTTTCGGGATTTTAGTGTCCAATGTTGCCCGACAGCCCCACTAAGAACCTGCCTGACTCCGTGTTTTAGCGGGGGCAGATGTTCGAAAATTGCTACTTAAGAATGGCGGGCTGTGCGCCTTGAATTATCTCAGGGAAGTTAAAGTATATTGGTGTATAAGACGTCTCAAGTGGGCGTGTCCTAAGTAAGATACTCCGAGAGAGCTTTTGCGAATAGTCATAGCGAGAGCTATACCTGAAGACCCTAGTTTGCTCGCAAGCTGGAACGAGATTGCCGAGCAAGCCGAGCGGCCCGAAATCTTCTTCACCTTTCAATGGTCCGCTGCAGTTGCCAGCTCTTATCACGAGAAACTGCAGCCCCTTTTTCTCCTTGGCTTTAATGGCAACTCGCTGCAGGGAGTTGCCGCGCTGGCGATTGACCCTTCCCAAGGAAGTGCGCAGTTCTTGAATGCAAATACTGCGGACTATTGCGATTTTCTAAGTTCCCCCAGTTTGCGGGCTGACTTTGTCTCGGCGGTTTTCTCCGAACTTTCGAAATTAGAAATCCGAAAATTCGTGCTGGCCAATGTTCCCGAAGATTCCGCCACCTCCGCGGCAGTGTCCGTCGCCGCCCGCAGTCTTGGTCTGCACGTGCTGATGAGGCCGGCTTACGACTGCGCGCAAGTCCAACTCGGCTCTCAACAGCAAAGGCAGGAATATCAGACGACGCTTTATCGACGGAAAATGGTGCGTCGCTACCTGCGCATGTTGGAAAAATGGGGCCCGGCTACGGTCAAGCACTTGACGCAATGGCCTGAAGTCGAGCGCTCCTTGCCGCTGTTTGCCCAAATGCAGGTAGGTCGCTTTCTTGCTACCGGCCGCGTAAGCAATCTGGTCCGTGCGGATCGACGCTCTTTCCTGCACAGCCTGGCGAAGAATCTGACCGACGAAGGTTGGCTGTCGCTGTCAGTACTTTCCGTAGGCGAGCGTCCGATCGCATGGAATTATGGATTTCGTTTCCGCGGAAGTTGGTTTTGGTATCAGCCCACCATCGACACTGAATTCGAGCAGCAATCACCGGGTTTTTGTCTGCTTTCCAAGATCTTGGAGGAAGCCTGCCAGAATCCGGAATGCTCGCGGGTTGATCTGGGGTTGGGATCGGAAGAATACAAATTGCGTGTATCCAATGCCTTCTACCGCACGGTTCACCTCACGATCTCGCATTCATTGGCGGTAAAAGCGAAAGAATCCGTGCGATTTTACTCCGGTCACTTCGTGAAGAAATCTCCCGCCCTTGAGGGGAAGATTCGTTCTGCTCTGGAGCAAGTGGGCTCTCTTCGTCACGATATCAGAACGATGGGAACTGCTCGCGCCCTTCGATCATCGCTTCGGGACCTGCGCTCAAGCCTGGGCTTTGAAAGGGAAGACCTCTACGAAGTCTTGGATTGCGATGCTGCGGATTCAAAGTCGCAGACCATGAACGTGGTCGTTGCGGATCTGAGAATACTCGCCGCCACAGCTATGGAACATCCGGACGATGAAGAGACGTTGAACGGTCTACTCCGCGGCGCCCGCTGGCTGAACGAGGGAATGACCGGATCCGCGGTTGTGGACTCCCGTGGGGAAGTCTGCAGTCTGTGCTGGTTCGCACCCATCCAAAAATATCTAAACGCCTCGGAATTGCAACAGATCCATGCGGCGGACGGTTCCGAACTTCTGTTCGAATGCTGGGCGCCCCATGCGTCGAATCATGAACAAACGGCCCACCCGGAACGACTGGTACTGCAAGAGCGGCTCCAACGGGGCGCCAAGATCTGGGTTCTCGGTTCTGTCCTCAACCACGCGGGCCTGCATGGACTTGAGGAATGCGGCGTGCAGAAGCGACTATCGATTATTCGGAATCGCCAATTCCACTCACAAGAACGACCCCGATAATCTGTCCCTCGAATCGGCTGACTTGGTAGTCTCAGTCGCTGAGAGGGGCAGTCGAACGCGGTCGAAGGATCCCTTGTTTGCCTGCACGAGGACCGGCCTGGCCGAACATTGTTTCCATTCGCCACACGTATTTCAATTGTCCAGTCCAGCAAGGCTCTTGATGAGATCCAGCGCGCCGCTAATTGTGGTCGCAAAATGGGCTCTGCTCATCCGTCCAATGTTGAATCGGGGCAATGCAAATCGGTCAGAAGCGGCGGTCACAAAGCCGGCATTCGCCGCAAAGGCCACGGCAAAGCCTGCTTTTTGAACGGATTCGCGATCGCGCGTTGAAAAATCGAGTTGCGGCATTCCAAAAGGATACGCGAATGCCTTGACCGGAGCTCCCAACACATCTTCCAGCCGGGATTTGCTACGTTCAATTTCATCTACGGCGCTTTTCGTCGAGAGCGACGCGAGAATCGGGTGGGTCACCGTGTGAGCGCCGATCTCCCCACCGTTCGCGCGCAGCGCTAGCAGGTCGGCAGCATCAAGGAATTCGAATCTGCCAGGGATGCAGCCCACGCTTTCTTGCAAAGCAAGCTGGCATCGTAAACTCTGGATCTCGCGCTCTTGCTCGGCTTCGGAGAGTCCTCGAAACATCGTGAAGAACGTTGCACATGCCAAGGCTTTCTGCTTGCTGGTTTCTAGTTGAAGTTGCTCACCGTTTTGCAACCGCCACAGCTTGGCATCTGAAAAAAATATGCGGCAGTAGCCCTCTTCGAACCAGAGCAGCTTTCGCTCGCCTAGCGGCGCCGTAACAATGAAGCAAGCGAAGGGCATGCCTCGTTGTTTCAGGCGAGGGAGAGCATATTGCAGATTGTTAACATGGCCATCGTCGAAGGTGAGAAGCACTGCGCGAGGGGGCAGATGGCCTTTTCCATCGAGCCATTCCAGAAGTTGCGAAAACGACACCGGATTGTAATGCCTTCGGATGAAATCGAGTTGCCATTCGAACTCGTCGGTCGTCACCGTTTCACCGAACAGGAAGTTGTTCTCGGGAAACCCGGGCGGCAATACGTCATGGTAAGTAAGAACCAGCAATGTATTACGTCGAAAAAAGCGGAAGATGCCCAGCAAGCCGCTTCGATACAGCATTTGAAAGAATAGGGTTTTGCCGCGCCCATACCAGCGCCATTCGTACCAATACTTTGGTAGTTTCAAAAAATACTCCCAAGCAGCCCAGCAGATTATATCTGCGATCGGAGCTAACTCGGTGCCGGAAGCTCTCCTATGAAAGGTGTTCCGTTACCATCCGCCATCGTTTCTCGCTTCCGTGCGAAGATAAAGACGGCAGGAATGCATACCGCCGCAGAATGCAGACCGAAGTTTAGGATCTTTGGGGGAGTCTGGCTTTGGCCAAGGTGACATTGAGCGATACAACCACAGCATTGCCGCCCAATTCGTCTCAAGCGAGTCCCGAAGAGCTTCAGTTGGAATTTCGGCGGAACTTCGGCCAGGTCTCCCGTCATTCGGCGGTCTTTTTCCTGGGCACCGTTTTCACTATGGGTGCCACCTACCTGGTCAAGATTTACGTGGCGCGGGTCCTCGGTGCCGAGCAACTCGGGATTTATGCACTGGGCATGACCCTGGTAAGCCTCGCTCAGCTTTTCGGAGTCATTGGACTTCCTGCCACTGCCGCACGTTATGTTGCGGTCTACAACGGAACCGGAAAATTCGAGGAACTTCGCGGTTTTCTGACACGAAGTGTTGGCACCGTCACAATTCTGAACGGTCTGTTCTCCATTGCGCTCATATTCCTCGGGCCGTGGATCGGGCGCCGCTTCTACCACTCCGTGGGCGTCGGCACCTATATGCCGATGTTCGCTGTGCTCGTCTTTCTGGGCGCTCTCAATGTCTTCTATGCCCAGATCCTGGCGGGATTCAAGGACATTGCGAAGCGCACTGTCATTACCAACTTCATCGGCAGTCCCATCGTCATTGTGTTTACGGTTTTGCTACTCGCGCTGGGTACGGGTATGTGGGGATACCTCGCCGCCCAGATCATCAATTCTTTGGTAGTCACCGCGCTGCTCGTGGTGGCCGCCTGGAAAATGACTCCGGCGCCGGCGCGGTTCTCGTTCGCGCCATTACCACCTCTGAGCCCTGATGTTTCGTCCTTTACCGCCGCCGCTTTCGGCATGGCCGCTCTCGATTTCCTGGTCTCCCAGGCCGACAAAATTCTGCTCGGCTTTTATCTGAATCCTCGCCTGGTGGGGATCTATGTCTTGGCGTCGACTCTCTCGGCATTTATCCCAATGATCTTGCAGTCCGTGAACCAGATTTTTGCGCCGGTCATCGCCGATTTACACGCGCGCGGCCAAAATGAAGTTTTACGAAGACTGTTTCAGACCCTCACCAAGTGGGTGATCGGATCGACCTTCCCGCTTGCCTTAGTAATAACTCTTTTCTCGCCGCCGCTCATGCGAATCTTTGGCGCTGATTTCGTGTCCGGATGGCCTGTCTTGGTGATCGGAGCGATGGGGCAACTGGTGAACTGTGCGGTCGGCTCCGTTGGATACCTTCTGCTTATGTCGGGAAACCAGAAGCGTCTCATGCGCGTTCAGTTCGTGATGGCCGCCGTGTCGATCGTGGTGAACATTGTTCTCATTCCTGTCCTGGGCATCGTGGGCGCCGCGCTTGCGGCGGCCACCATCAATGTCTCGAGCAACTTGTGGAATCTTTCCGAGGTGCGCAAGGCGTTGCGGATTACCCCGTATAATCGTGGATACTTGGGCCTGATCGTTCCGGCCGTCGTTCTCGTCGTAGCATTAGTGGGTTTGAGAATGCTGACCGGTGGCGTGATTCACCAATGGCTGGTCATCATGTTCGCGTTGGTCTTTGCATACGCGGTCTTCGGAGCTTTGGCCTTTGTCTTCGCCCTAGACGGCGATGATCGAATGATTGCACGCAGCGCCTGGGGACAAATTCGCGGCGGTCTGCGCAAGGTGGGGGTCGCTTGACGCTTCAGGCTAGGTCCATCCATTTACCGGAGGCACTCTGCGCCGATGCCGAGCGGCAATTTGGCAGTCGATTTGAGAGTATCGAGGCGCTCGTGACCTTCGTCCTGCAGGAACTCACCCGAGCCGACGCCGCACGGCTCGACGAGAGCGAAGAGAAGATGCTGGAACACCGGCTTCGGGAACTCGGCTACCTTTGATGATTTCTACCAACATGCAATCTTCTCTGGCGAAATGCCCCTGAGACCTTCAGCTTCCAGCCCCGCATGAATGCTCGCTCCCTGATCCTGGTGACCGTCGACTGCCTGCGTGCCGATCACGTCGGCTTCCTGGGATACTCGCGGCCCACCACGCCGTTCCTCGATTCTCTCGCCAAGGAAAGCATCGTCTTCTCCAATGCGATCGTGGCCGGCGCGCCAACCTACTTTTCTTTTCCTGCGATCCTCGCTTCCCGATATCCGCTCGCACTCGGACGCGACGTTTTCGGAATCGCCCCTGGAGAATCTACTCTCGCGACCGAGTTGCAGGCTGCAGGCTACACCACGGGTGCATTCATCGCCGGGAACCCTTACCTCACCGCGCGCTTCGGTTACGATCAGGGCTTCGACGAGTTTCACGACTTTCTGAGTACGGTTGCGGACGAAGAAGCGCCTGCTCCGAGCAACGGCATTTCCTCCAGGCTGAATCGCCGCTTGCACGCACTCGCCCGCCAAACTCCATTGACAGCAGCCGCTTACGAAGAACTCTATTTTCGCTACTGCCAGCGCCGTGTCGCTCGGGAAAATGTTCCGCTCGACACCCTGCGACGGTATCCAGCCGCACACGTGGTCGTTGACCAGGCATCTTCGTGGCTCGCGAACGTCGGCGATCGCCCATTTTTCCTGTGGATCCATCTGATGGATCCACACCATCCGTACTACCCGCCCGAGGAAGCCCTGGCTGAGCTATCTCCTCAGACGACACCTCAACGAGCCCGCTTCTTGAACTCATTCTGGAATCGCGAGAACGTAAGCATTCGCCGCCTGCGTCGCTATCGCGATGAAGTCGTGTCGCTCTACGACGCTGGCATCTATTGGGCGGACCGCCAGATTTCGCGACTTGTGAGCACGCTCAAACAACTGGATCGCTGGAAAGACTCGGTGTTCGCCCTCACGGCAGACCACGGGGAAGAATTCCTGGAGCATGGGACTCGCTATCACAATCCCGGCAACATGAATGAGGGACTCATTCGAGTGCCGCTTCTAGTGCGTTTCCCGGCGAGCTCTGGCAATGTGCATAAGACACCCTTCAGTCACATTGACCTTGCGCCGACCCTGCTGCTGGCTCTCAAAGTTTCGCCTTCTGCTAAGTTTCGAGGCCGCCCTTACTCAAGTAGCCTTGATGCCTCAAATGTCGACGTGCCTGTAACCGCGGAGAGTACGGAGTGTACGAATCCCATTGAGCCGCAAAAGTGGCTGTCGTCGCGTGTGATATGTATTCGGGGCCCTCGCTACAAGCTAACGCTAAGACTGGATACCGGCGAAGGGACCTGGCTCGACTTGGATACTCCCGAGGCGATCCGTCCCCTCCCGGAGAATGTTCCGAAAACCATACGTCGCCGATTCCTGGAGCGCGCTTTGCAACATGTGGTGGAATCGCGCCGGCTTGACGACGCCGAGAGCAGGCTACGTGCAAAATTGCGGGAGATCCGCATACAACTATTACGAGCGCCTTCGCAGGTCACGCAGCACACGGCGCCTCCTCCCGCACCGAACCCCGTGAAAACACCACAATGATAGCGAATGGCGCCCCCACCAAATCCATCGACGGCAAAATGCCCGTTGCGGTCCTGCTTTCCGGTCGCGAGAAGTTCAGTCCCTACTTCGGCGGAGCTCTGGCGCGGTGGACCTACGAAGTCTATCGCCATCTCCAAGACAAAATAGACATCAAGGTTTACGGATTTCCGACCGCTCCGGAGGAAACCTACCCACTCGCACACGAAACGACCCAGGCGTGGAGACTATGTTGGCTGGCGGGGCGAGCCCCTTACGTTCGGCGTTATGAGGACTGGTTTTGGCTGCGATCCCTAAAATTGCGCTTGGGTCATTTCGACGTTGTTCATATCCACAATCGCCCGCAATGGGCGCCAATGCTCCGAAAGTTCGGTTATCGGGGCACAATTATTGTTCATCTGCAAAATGATCACCTTGGACATTGGACTACGCCAATGCTGGACACGCTGTCATCGAACTTGGATGCCGTGGCCACCTGTAGCACATACTTGAAAAATACATTCGCGCAAAGATCATCAAGAATTGCCGCCAAGTCCCACGTAATTTCGAATGGCGTGGATCCAGAAGTCTTTTTTCCGCGCGAGAATGTGCGCGAATCGAAGACCATTTTCTTTGTTGGACGTCTCGATCCCGAGAAGGGAATTTTCCAGTTGATGCAAGCTTACGCGCTCGTCTTGAAAAATCACCCGGAAGCAAAGCTGGTGATCGGCGGCGCCACGGGCTTTGGAACCAATTTACCTACGCCCTACCACGGTCAGCTGCAACAACTGGCACGCTCGATTCAGCAAAACCATGGAGCGCAGATCGATTTCACAGGCTACCTTCATCACGACCGTGAGCTACCCCTATGGTTTCAGAAGGCCACCATCTTTGCTTGTCCGTCGCTTTTTCAGGAGCCGTTTGGTTTGGTGAATACCGAAGCAATGGCCTGCGCCACGCCGGTTGTCGGATCCAATCGAGGAGGAATACCTGAAGTCTTGAATGACACTGGTGTGCTGGTCGACCCCGAGAACATCAGCGAATTCGCAAACGCTCTTTCTGATCTCCTGACCGATACCAAGCGTCGTCAATTATTGGGCGAGGCTGGGTATCGGAGAGCGATAGAAAACTATGATTGGAAGCTTATTGCTGAGAGCTGGTATCAAAGAATAATTCAGACCGTGGAGCAGCGCGCTCGCACGGCGGTAAAGCAAGAGTTTTAGGTCGGCTCCGAGAGTTACAAGAATCACATCTTGCACGTGGCAGCGTCAGCGAAATCGAAGTCTCCATCGTCGAAGCGGGGAATAGAAGTCTATTTGCCGCGTTCGGGCGATAAATTGCGCATTTTATTCTTGGCGAACGTCGATGCCGACAATACCAACGCGCAGAGCCTGAATGTTCGCGAAATTGTCTTGCGACTCGATCGGGAGCGGTTTGAAAGTACGCTTTGGTACGAACGCCAGCCCGATCCCAGGCTTGTCAAAACTTCGGGCGTCCGTTTGTTACAGATGCCATCGCGACGCCGGACCCTTGTCGTACTGCGCGAGATGTTGGCCGGCTACGACCTTATCGCCTACCTCGATACCAGTCCGGCAAGTTATATGTTTCTGCACCTCCCGCGTCTCCTCCGGCGTGGAACGAAGACGGTTTATCACGAAGAAGCCCCTTACGCTCAGGGTATTGACGCGCCATGGCTGGCGCGATTCCTGCAAGATGGCGTGGTTCCGCACTCGGACGCGTGCACGGCCATCACCGAATTCTGCGCCCAGGATCTGCGCGATAGCATTCACCGTGCGCCCACGCACATCCTTCCCGTGGGCGTGAATACGAGTCTGTTCACCCCGCCGGCTGCGCGATCGAATCATGTGCCGGTCGTGCTTTTCGCCGGCACAATGATCGAGCGAAAAGGCCCACAGCACGTCATCGAGGCGGCCGCTCGCTTTCCGAATGCGACGTTTCGGCTGGTGGGAGCTTTCCGCGGCGCTTTCGTCCGGACGCTTGAAGAGCGCGTCCGCCAGCTCAAACTGCAAAACGTTATTTTCGACGGCCCGCGATCGCAACCGGAGATGATCGAGATCATGCGTCAGAGCGACGTTCTTCTTCTGCCATCACGACTCGAGGGAATCCCGAAAGTCACGTTGGAAGCAGCGGCAACCGGGTTGCCTTGCGTCGTCTTCCGCGATTACCAGACGCCCTCGGTGGTACACAATGTCACAGGTTTCCAGGTTGCCACGCTAGACGAAATGTTGGACGCGGTTGGCAAACTCATCTCCGACCGCTTTCTCCGCGAGCGTATGGGAAGCGCAGCACGGGCGCACGTTGCACAGTTCGATTGGGATCTAGTTGCCGCCAAGTGGCAGACTGCTTATCTTGAGATAGCTGCCCGGAGCGCAACCGGCGCCCAAGTACCCTGATTTGCGAATGAGAACCGCGCCCACTCCGGATGAAAAACTACCTGCTAGGATGAAGCTTCGGCGCAACGGGCAAGTGCGCGAGTTTAATAGCGCCGGTTCATCGTGAACATCCTCACCCTCACACCTTTTTTCCCGAACCAACTCGACGGAGCTCAGGGATGCTTTGTATCAGAGCCACTTGTCGCCTTGTCGAAGATTGGTGTCGAAGGAACCGTGTTGTTCGCACAGCCGTTCTATCGTGCCGCGAGGCACCCTCTTTCCGACGCCGTTCCTGCTGAGCTTGTGCGCTACCTGTCTTTGTCGGGTGGTTGGGGACTGTCGAGCGCGGGAGCCTTTCTCTTTGCAAGCGCTTTGAAGCGATTGCGCAGGCTCCATTCCGAAAAAAGAATCGACCTCATCCACGCGCATGCGCCTCTGCCCTGTGGTCACGCCGCCATGCTGCTCGCCGAGGAACTCAAAATTCCTTACGTGGTTTCGGTTCACGGTTTGGATGCTTACTCGACGAACCAGGTGCGCGGGATCACCGGCGAATGGTGTCGTCGCGTAAGCCAGCGCGTATACCGGCTTGCCAAGCGCGTGATCTGCGTTAGTAACCAGGTTGCCGAAGAAGTCCTCGCCGGTGGCCCGGCCATCCGTACCTCTGTCGTCTACAACGGGGTGGATCCAGAATTATTCTTTCCAGGCGACGAGCCCGCCTCACCGCCGCAATCGATTCTCTCCATCGCCAATCTCATCCCGATCAAAGGACACGAAACATTGCTTCGGACTGTTGCTGCGATGGCTTCTCAGTATCCTGAGCTGCATCTCGAGATCGTCGGCGATGGTCCGGAGCGGGAGCGCCTCGCCGCGCTCGCTCGCGAGTTGAGGGTGGACCAGCGCGTGCGCTTTTCGGGTCGCAAGACCCGCAGAGAGGTCGCCCAACTCCTGCGGGATTGTGTGCTGTTTGCGCTTCCAAGCAAGTACGAGGGGCTGGGCTGCGTCTATCTGGAAGCGATGTCTTCCGGGAAGGTTGCCATCGGATGCCGCGGGCAGGGAATCGAAGAGATCATTCGCCACGGCTTTGACGGCTGGCTGGTCTCTCCCGACAATGTCCAGGAGCTCGGCACGGCCCTTGCCACGCTGCTCTCGAATGTCGCGCTGCGCGACAACATCGAAATGCGCGCACGTCAAACCGTGCTTCAACGGCTTACTCTCACCCACCAGGCGGTCCAGTTGCGCCAGGTCTATGAGGAAGTCTCCTCGTGAAGCGACGCGTCGTGCTCATCACCGAAATCATCGCGCCCTACCGCATTCCCGTTTTCAATGCGCTGGCCGCTTGCGAGGACATCGACCTGCACGTCATTTTCCTCTCAGAGACGGATCCTACGCTTCGCCAATGGCTTGTTCACAAAGACGAAATTCGATTTACCTACGATGTGCTGCCATCGCTTCGTCGCCGCGTTGGCAAGTACAACGTGCTGTTGAATCGGGGATTGAGCGAAGTACTGCGCCGCGCCCGGCCCGAGGTCGTCATCTGCGGTGGCTACAACTATGCCACTTCTTGGCAGGCCGTGCGTTGGGCGAATCGCAAGCAGGTTCCATTCATCCTTTGGACAGAAAGCACCAGTCTCGACCAGCGCGCCCACCATGCAATTACTGAAAGGCTCAAGCGCTGGTTCCTCTCGCGCTGTCAGGCGTTCATCGTGCCCGGGCTCTCCGCGCGGAAGTACCTGCGGCAGCTCGAAATCCCGGATCGTTCGATTTTCACCGCGCCCAATGCGATGGACTTGCAGCTCTTCACCGAAGTCGCGCGCAGGGCAAAGCTCAGTCCAGCAAAGGTCCGGCAGGAGTTTCGTTTGCCCAACCGCTATTTCCTCAATGTCGGTCGCCTGGTGCCCATCAAGGGCGTGATCGAACTGCTCGAGGCCTATGCGCACCTTGATCCTACCGTGCGTGAGAAGATCGGGCTCGTTCTGGTTGGCGACGGTGAACTGAAAATAGAACTAGCGCAGCGAGCTGGGCAGATTCAGCCGGGGAATATTTGCTTGCCTGGTTTTCTGCAAAAAGATCGTCTCCCCGAGGTTTACGCCCTCGCCGATGCGTTTGTTTTCCCGACCTTGAGCGACCCATGGGGCTTTGTTGTGAACGAAGCGATGGCCTGCGGATTACCTGTCATTTCAACCGATGTCGCCGGATGCGTTGCCGACCTGGTGCGCGACGGCGAAAACGGGCTGGTAGTCCCGGCATGTGATGTGGACGCGCTCTCGTCGGCGATCATGCGACTCGCGACCGATGACGACCTGCGCGCGCGGATGGGCGACTGCGGTGCTCGTCGGATCCTCGATTACTCGCCGACGGCGTGGGCTGAGGGCGTGTCAAAAGCGGTGCGGGCAGTAATCATTGATCAAGACTGTTAACCGTCGGGAAGTGCAATGTCCTCCGTGCGTGCAGCCTACACGGAGGTAATCAGGACTCCCAGCCTGGATGAGGCTAGAATCTGCCAAACATGGAACTTAAGCAGCTGGTCAAACAATTCAGCTATCGGATCGAGCCGAAGCCGGGTGGCGGATTCATCGCCCGTTCCACCGATCCCGCGGTCGAGCCCCTCGAGGCTCCAACGCGGGAGAAACTGCAGCGGAAGATCGAGGAAAAGGTATCCGCGGCGCTGGCAGAATCATTTCCGGGTCTGAAGATTCCTCTGCAACACAATGGAACTCAGATTGAGTTTCACATCGAGCGCAAGGCGGAAGGTGGCTTCTCGGTTCATTCCACTGAACTTGGCGGTCCTGCGATGCAGCCCGCTACGCAAGAGAGGATTGACCACTATGCCGAGCAACTGCTGGGTTTCGTCGACGAACACTTTCCCGACCTGAAGGAAGCCATGGCAGCGAAGGTTCTCGCGCAACAGGCTAAGGCCATTGCCGCCCAAGAGGGTGCCGTATCAGGGAATACGGCCAGTCCGTTCAGCAGCATGCACGATCTACTGCCGACCAATCCTATGCAAAACGGTTCCGCTGGGCTCACGAAGACCATTGTGGGGAATGTGAAACCGAGCGATACGAATTTCGCTAATGTTGGCAGTGCCATAGAAAATAATCCGATCACTCCGCAAGGCGGCGGGAGTTGGGCAGTCTTCCGATTTCTCTTGGCCGCGCTGATTGTTGCTCTGCTCGCTTATTTCTTCCTGAACCATCGCTGAGCATCAATCGTAGGGGACGTCTGCCAGAGCACGGTCTTCCAGCCTCGTTCAGAACTGACCGTCCACGTGGTAAATGAAAAACCAATCACTTACGATGATTATCAATAAGTTATAACCAATTTCTATCAGCCCCGCCCAAATACCTTCCAAAAAGAGCCTGCTGACAGTCTATAGAATGCCAATTACGGGCGCCCTGAGGGGCGTGGCTGCATTGTCGAGGGGTCCGATGGACATCTTTGGGCCATCCGGCCGTGTCCGATGCTCCTATAAGCGGCCGTAACGAATAGTTAGCAAATAGATAATATAAAACCATGAGCCCGTTTAGCGACTGGCGAGTGTGCCTTCTTCGCCCGCAAGTGTTCCTTGCTTCCTGAAGCTGTTATGCTGGCGGGCGCTTTTTATTGCCACCGTTGTCTATATCCGGAGGAGTGAGATGGGCTTTTCACGGCGTGAATTCTTGACGACGACCGCATTGGGTTCGCTGGCCCTGGGACTCGAAGCGCATGGGCACGATGGCGGCAGGGGGAACGCGGAGCAGTCCGAGGCGTCACGATCCGGATCAGGCTCGGGCAAGAAGCCGATTATCGTCTGCGCACACAACGGTTTCGCATACCTGGATCGAGGGTTCGACCATCTCAGCCGGGGCGGGGATACGCTCGATTCGGCAATACTGGTGGTAACCGGACCGGAAGATGATCCGAAGGACGATAGCGTCGGACTTGGCGGCCTGCCCAACGAAGAAGGCGTCGTGGAGTTGGATGCCTGCTGCATGCACGGACCCACGCGCCGCGCGGGATCCGTAGGCGGGGTTCGCAATATCAAGAACGTTTCCAAAGTTTCGAAAGCCGTGATGGAGCACACCGGCCATGTGATGCTGGTGGGCGAAGGCGCCGAACGCTTCGCTGTGGCGATGGGTTTCCCACGAGAGAATCTGCTGACGGAGCACTCGCGCAAGATCTGGATGCTGTGGAAGGAGTATCACTCGACCGACGATTGGTGGGGACCGGGGATTGCGGATCCGAAGTGGCAACCGCCCGAGGTGAAGCCAGAGGAAGCGAAGCCCCAGTCGGAAATATGGCGCGAACGGGTGATGCAGTTGGCGGATCGCGCAGCTGATCTCGGCATCGAACCCGAGTTCCGCATGGCGGCAGTACATCGCGTTTTGTCTCCACCCACCGGGACCATTCATTGTTCAGCTCTTAACGAAAAGGGCGACATGTCCGGAATTACAACCACTAGCGGACTGGCATTCAAGCTTCCAGGCCGGTGCGGAGATTCGCCGATCATCGGCGCGGGCTGTTACACGGACCAGGACATCGGATCTGCGGGGGCGACCGGCAGCGGGGAAGAGAACATCAAAGTCGCGGGCGCACACACCATCGTCGAGAACATGCGTCATGGGATGTCGCCGCAGGAAGCGGGGCTGGACGCGCTGAAACGCATCGTGCGCAACTACAACAACGACATGAACAAGCTTCGCTTCATGGACATGACGTACTACGTGCTACGCAAAGACGGCGCTTACGCGGGAGTTTCGCTGTGGGAGGGGTACACGGAGAAGAATCCGCACCAAATTGCAGTGCACGACGGCACCAAGCGGGCGGAGAAGACCACGCCACTGTTCAAGGGACCCTCACAGGAATTTCCGCCCTTTCCAAAAATACCGGCGGAGCTAACAAAGGACTCCGAGTACCTGAAATAAACGTTGCAACGCCCGCTAAGCCTGCCACGGATCGAGCAGGGAACCCCCGAAGCGGCGAGGTCGGCCGTATTTCGTGTGACCAGAGTGAGATTGTGATGCAATGCGGTTGCGGCCAATGACGGCAATCGGGTGTTAGCGTGCGGCAGCACTGCCTGCGATTCGAC
>Ga0210409_10001435_pt1 | contig 31381 bp, 22 predicted proteins | sample IncBWH17MmetaG_FD_161649 | JGI IMG/M metagenome (GOLD analysis project Ga0210409, IMG submission 161649) | Forest soil microbial communities from Barre Woods Harvard Forest LTER site, Petersham, Massachusetts, United States - Inc-BW-H-17-M | ecosystem: Environmental > Terrestrial > Soil >...
GTTTGATCCCCGCATTGGCGCGGAGCGCGCAACAGGCGGGGGCCAAACTTTCGTTTGATACGCGCTTTCTGGGGCTCGCTGCGAATGGCCGGGGACTGCGCGTGCACGTCGATTTCGCGGGCCAACGCGAGGAATTGCATGCGGAAAGCGTAGTAGGAGCGGACGGCGCTTCCAGCCGGGTGGCGCGGAGCGCGGGCTGGCCTCCCATTGAGACGGTCCCGCTGGTGCAAGCCATCGTGCGCTTGCCGAAGGATCATCCGCCGGACACGACGCGCGTTTGGTTTGTTCCCGACGATACGCCTTATTTCTATTGGCTGATTCCCGAATCCTCCAAGCGGGGCGCCCTCGGAATTATTGGCGAAGACGGCCGAGACACCAAGAAGTGTCTTTCTCGGTTCCTGGAAAAAAAACAGATGGAACCCCTGGAATGGCAAGGGGCGCGCATTCCCGTATATCGAGGGTGGGTACCCGTCCGACGGCGCATTGGAAATGGCGAGGTATATCTGGTTGGGGATGCGGCGGCGCAAGTTAAAGTGTCTACCGTTGGCGGCATCGTGACAGGGCTGCGTGGAGCCCTCGGCGTCGGGCAATCCATCTTGCGGAAGGGCGGAAGCAAGGAACTGACCGCTCTGAGACGTGAGCTGGGGACGCACTGGTTAATTCGCCGGGCGCTGCATCATTTCCAGCAAAAGGATTATTCGCAGCTAGTCGACCTGCTCGATGCTTCCACGCGCGAGTCTCTCGGGGAGATCAACCGCGATGAATCGACACGCCTGCTATGGAACGTCGTGCGCCGCCAGCCGCGGCTTGTGTTGCTAGGGTTGCGCGGATTGCTGATGGGGAGAGGATTCAAAGGCTAGGACCAGGTCCTTCGGCGGCGCGGAAGGGTGGCTGGCGCCTCGGAGAAGAGTCACAGTGGATTGTGCGGCGGCGCAACGCCTCGCGATGATGTGCTTTCTTCCGCGCGCCGGTCCGGTCAAGATAAATTGTTTGCTGCGAATTTGGGCGACGTTGGATTGTTGCCTGAATCACTCCCAAGGAGAATCTGACTTGCGTCTTTCGGTGATTGGATGTGGCTACGTAGGGCTGGTGACAGGCGCATGTCTCGCCGCGGCCGGGCATGAAGTGACCTGCACAGATATCGATGCGGAGCGAATTAAGCGCCTGCAAGCCGGGGAAGTGCCTATTTATGAGCACCACCTAGAAGAAATACTAGCCTCTGCGGGCAAGGCCGGACGCATTTCCTATACCGAGGATGCCGGCGAAGCAATTCGCGCGGGCGACGCCATTTTCATTTGCGTGGGTACGCCGCCCAAGGAAAGCGGCGAAGCAGATCTTTCCGCGATTGATCAAGTGGCACGACAAATCGCCGAGCAAGCCCGGTCACCGAAACTGGTGATCGAAAAAAGCACCGTCCCGGCGCGTACCGGACTCGAGCTGCAGCGAGCGCTGGCCGCTTATAGCAGCGGCGGCAAAACGACTTTTCGCGTGGCATCCAACCCTGAATTCCTGCGCGAAGGCACCGCGGTCGGCGATTTCTTCCACCCGGACCGCATCGTGGTCGGCGTCGAGGACGAATCCGCCGCGGCCGATTTGCGCGAAATTTACCGTCCGATCCTGGAGCGAAAATTCCTCTGTCCGGTGCACAAGGGCAATTGCCCGCCGGGCCCGGACCCGGCATTTCTCGTGACGACCATCAACAGCGCCGAACTCATCAAACACGCCTCGAACTCTTTTCTAGCCCTGAAGATCAGCTACGCGAACGTGATCGCCGATCTTTGCGAAAGAATCGGCGCAGACGTGAAAGAAGTGACTCACGCGATGGGCTTGGATCCCAGGATTGGCGGGCAATTCCTAAACGCCGGACTTGGGTTTGGCGGCTTTTGTTTTCCAAAGGACGTGCAGGCTTTCATTCATCTCGCGGCCTCCGTGGGAGTCGATTTCGATCTTCTGAAGGCCACGGAGCGCGTCAATAAACAACGCATCGATCGTTTTCTTGAAAAAGTGCGCAAAGCGCTGTGGGTCGTCAAAGGAAAGCACATTGCGGTGCTCGGCTTGGCTTTCAAAGCCAATACGGACGACGTGCGTTTTGCTCCGGCGCTCGAAGTTGTCCGAAGATTGCTGGAGGAAGGCGCGAAGATCCACGCGAGCGATCCGGAAGCGATCTCGAGGACGAAGGCTCTCTTGCCGAGAGTGACCTATCACGAAGACCCGTACGAAGCGTTGCGCGGAGCCGATGCCGCGCTGGTATGCACGGAGTGGGACGTTTTCCGTAACCTGGACTGGAAACGCGCCAAGCCGCTCATGGCGCGCTCTCTTGTCGTGGATGGCAGAAATCTCTATTCCCCAAAACATATGCGCGAGCTGGGATTTGAGTATTACTCGTTCGGAAGAGCGTAGTGGGCCGCGGGAATAGCGAATTCCAAGCCTAGTTGTTCTCTCGTCAACGAAGCGAAAGCAGAGCTTTGCGAACTGCTAAGCAGTCTTCGAGGCAGCGAATCCTTGCTTGAAATAAGCGAGGGTCGTGCGCAAGCCTTCTTCCAATCCGACTTTCGGTTCCCACTTTAGAATGCGCTTCGCCTTGGTGATATCCGGGCAGCGCCGCTTCGGATCGTCCTGCGGAAGTGGCTCAAGAACAATCGCAGGAGCATTTTCGAAATGAGCGCGAACTCTCTCCGCAAATTCAAGAATAGTGATCTCCTGCGGATTTCCGATGTTCACAGGCGCGTGTTCGTCCGACAGCATCAATCGGTAGATGCCTTCGATCAAATCGGAGACGTAACAGAAGCTCCGCGTCTGATTGCCGTCGCCATACACGGTTAAGGCCTTCCCCGTTAGTGCCTGGTGAACGAAATTCGGCAATGCGCGGCCGTCGTTGAGGCGCATTCTTGGGCCGTAGGTGTTGAAGATGCGCACAATATGTGTGTCGACGCCGTGATAGCGGTGGTAAGCCATGGTCATGGCTTCAGCAAAGCGTTTCGCTTCGTCGTAAACGCCTCGCGGCCCGATCGGATTCACGTGGCCCCAATACTCTTCGTGCTGCGGCGAGATTTCCGGGTCGCCGTAACACTCACTCGTCGATGCTAGAAAAAACTTTGCCTTCTTGGCCAGCGCCAGCCCAAGTGCGTTCAGCGTGCCGAGAGATCCGACTTTGAGGGTCGGTATGGGGAGTTTGAGATAATCCACAGGGCTCGCCGGAGAGGCAAAGTGCAAAACGTAGTCCACCGGCCCTGGCACATCGATATATTTGGAGACATCGCATCGTGCGATGCGAAAGTTAGGGTGCTTAAGCAGGTGCGCGACGTTGGATTCGACCCCGGTAACGAGATTGTCCAGAACCAACACATCCCAACCCTCGGCAATCAACCGGTCACAAAGATGCGACCCCAAAAATCCTGCTCCCCCAGTCACCAACGCTTTCATGCGTCCTCCCAAAAACCTAGCCAATTAGTTTAGCTTGCGGCAGGCGGATTGACCACCCGTCCCGCGGAGGATACGATGCGCGCACGCGACTAGGAATCGCGCCGCAATGTCGGACGAGAACAAATCAGAGACCACTCCCCTGAAGCACCGGCGCACGCGGCGGATAGTGCTTGGTCTTGTGGGGATGGTGCTTCTCAGTGCGTTGATCTTTCTTCTCTGCATTGGCCGTTGGCTCGTGGCGGAAGACCCACTAGAGAAAGCTCAAACCATCGTGGTCCTTAGCGGGCGCATGCCCATGCGGGCCATGGAAGCTGCGAAACTGTATCGCGAAGGTTACGCACCCAGAGTATGGCTGACGCATTCCGCGGAACCTGGTGCAACACTCAAAGCGATGGGGGTTTCTTACGTCGGTGAAGATGTTTACAATGTGCAGGTTTTGGAGCACGAAGGAGTGCCTCCAGACGCTATCCGCTTGCTTGAACCTCCCATCATCAGCACGGCCGACGAAATCACAGCTATTTCCGCAGCGCTTGAAGTAGAAAAAAACATAACTGTGATCATCGTGACGACCAAGGTGCATACGCGCCGCGTCCGAATTCTCTGGAATCGGCTCGGTGCAGTCCATGGACGAGCCGTTATTCGCGCCGCATCTGACGATCCCTTCGAGCCAGCACGGTGGTGGCGCACGACGGGCGACGCCCTCGATGTCGTTCGCGAACTCCTGGGAATATTGAATGCCTGGGCTGGATTGCCGCTCCGCCCCGCGAGCTAGAAATCTAGAAGAAGAAAAATCTTTTGCGGCGGGGTAGTTCGAATTCATCCGGCAGCTGAGGAACATGCGGCAAGTCTCGTCCCTCGAATGCCGCCATTGGATTCTCGACGAACAGAGCGTGGGCCCTTTCAGCTCCAAACTGTTCACGCACAAGGTCGAATGCGGGCTGAAGCTTGAGCGGCCGGCCACGCATGTTATGAGCGTCGCTGGCCACGAGGTGGACCAAGCCGCCGGCCATCCACCGCCAAGCATCTTTTTGCGCTCCAGGGCCAAAGACTCCTGTGAGAGAACCCGCCGTCACTTGTATGAAGCAGCCTAACCGGACCCATTTCGCCAGCCGTTCTGTCTGCAGGCGCAGGATAGCATTGCGCTCCGGATGGGTTATCACCGGCCTCAGTCCCAAAAGTTGAATCTCGTGCAGCGTCTGGTCCATGGCAGGCGGAATGGAATATTCGTTGAATTCAACGAGCAGGTAGTCACGCTGATTGATGCAATAGCGGGGCGCATCTTCGCGTAGGGCTTCCAGATTTTCGTGACTTAGGTGAAAATCACAGCCAGTGGCAAGAATTAGCCGGTCCCCAATTTTCTCCTGAAGTTCCGCTCGCAGCGCCCGAACCTGCGGGTAGTCGAAGAGATATTCATTGCTCGAGTGCGGTGTCGCAACAACATGCGTGATTCCTTCCGCAATCGCGGACTCAGCCATCGCCAGCGAAACTTCGATATTTTCCGGGCCGTCGTCCAGCCCCGGAAGGATATGACAATGCACATCGACCATCGTCTCGCAGCCCCCTAACGCGCCCAAGCGGCAACGGCCTGCCACATTCCCAGCGCAAACATCAAACCGGCAAAAACTTGGCGCATCCGTCGCGGGTTCAACCGCTTCGCCAGCCATCCGCCAAGAATGCCTCCGGCAAAAACTCCCGGGATCAGAAGCAGCCCAGTTTGCCAGGAAACGTACCCTGCCTTTGCATACGCGAAAAACGCCAGCGCGCCTGTCGGCGGTATCAGGGCAATCAAGCTGGTCCCCTGTGCGCGATGTTGTGCAAAAGCAAAAAACAACGCCAAGAATGGAACAAGAAGAGTGCCACCTCCGATGCCGAATAGCCCGGAGGCTACGCCGCAGAGGCACGCTGCTCCAAAAATGCCGGCGTCACGCATTGGACCGTCGACCACGGGCTGACTCCTCGCCCGCAGAGATCGCTATTCGGTTTTGCGGCTGCGGCTTTTGCCAAAGCAATACTGCAGCCAAGATCAAAAAACAACCAAACAGTCCCTTGAGATGGCGCGAAGCGAGCGGAACAGCGATCAACCCACCCAGGTACCCACCCACCAGCATTCCCAATGCGCACAGAATTCCGGCGCGCAAATCCACTTGGCCTTGTTTCCAGTATTCGCGCAATGCACCAAGTCCCACGGGTGGCAAAAGGATAAAAAGTGAGGTGCCCTGAGCCAGATGCTGGTCCATGTGCAGCAGATAAACCAGTGCCGGCACCAGCACCACACCGCCGCCAATACCCAGCAAACCCACGAGCACGCCAACAGCGAGCCCAAGCAGCAAGACGATGAGAGTCATGAGTGAATTGCGGCAGCGGTTTGCGCGTTATTTCTCTCTGTAAAATTCATCGTTTCTATCTTCTATCTTCCCGCGTCTCGGCCCCTCTCGCAACCACTCTTGAACGAACGGTAACACTCTGAGCGTCCTTGATTTTTTGTTTGTGTGGAACCTGCTATATTTATGTGTCTTGTCCAATCGGCCAAATGGCCTGCTTTATCCCCAAAAATGATTAGGAGAGCGACGTAACTCATGCCAATAGACCGGAAACCCGAATTCTTCAAAGGCGCTCAGTTGAAGGTCGCCATCATTGGCTGCGGATATGTGGGGCTACCACTGGCTCTGCGTTTCGCGGAAGCGGGCCACAAAGTCACGGGATTCGATACCGACCCAAACAAGGTGTCGATGCTCAACGCTGGAAAGTCCTACATCGAGCATATCCCGCAAACCAAGATCCAGCAGTTCGTCAACTCCAAACATTTTAGCGCCACCACGGATTTCGCGCGCATCAAGGAAGCGGACGCCATCATTATTTGCGTACCAACGCCTCTGGATGAGCGTCGTGAGCCTGACCTCAGTTATGTCGAACAGACGGCAATTTCCATCCAGCCTCATCTCCAAAGGGGCCAGCTCGTTGTTCTGGAATCGACGACCTATCCCGGTACCACCGAGGAGCTCGTGCTTCCCATCCTCGAAAAGAGCGGCCTGCATTGTCCCATCGCTGCCGGCCCGGAGAACGAAAATATTACGTGCGATTTCTTCCTCGCATTCTCGCCGGAGCGCGAAGATCCCGGCAACAAACAGTTTGGCCTGGCGCAGATTCCCAAAGTCGTCGGCGGCGTAAATCCGCCTAGCGGCCGCGCAGCCGTCTCGATCTATGCGCAAGTTGTCGCGCGCGTCGTGCCCGTTAGCTCCACGCGCGCCGCGGAAATGGCCAAGCTCCTTGAAAACATCTTTCGATGCGTCAACATCGCGCTCGTCAACGAGCTGAAAATGCTCAGCCTGCGCATGGGAATTGACATCTGGGAAGTGATCGACGCGGCCGCCACAAAACCGTTCGGCTTTATGCCCTTCTATCCCGGCCCGGGTCTTGGCGGACACTGCATTCCTGTCGATCCGTACTACCTTTCCTGGAAGGCGCGCGAGTTCGACTTCTCCACGCGTTTCATCGAACTAGCCGGCGAAGTCAACACCGCCATGCCCTACCACGTGGTGGACGCGATTGCCGCGGCCCTCAACGACCACAAAAAGAGTCTCAAAGGATCGAAGCTGCTGATTCTAGGCGTGGCCTACAAGAAGGACGTCGACGACCTGCGCGAATCGCCCACGCTGAAAATTATGCAATTGCTCCAGCAGCGCGGCGCGAACTTCGAATACAACGACCCGTATTTCCCGCAGCTCCACAAAATGCGGCACTACAACTATGAAAACATGAAGTCCGTCCCGCTGAATGCGCATACATTGGCAAGCTATGATGGGGTCATCATTGCCACCGATCACTCAAGTTACGATTACGTAGCTATCGTGGACGCCGCCAAGCTTGTTGTAGACACTCGCAACGCCACGCGCCGCGTCATGCGCCATCGCGACAAGATAGTTCTCTGCTAGGCGCCGATGGCCTTACCCTCCGAAGAAATACGACGCCAGCTCGAGGAAAGCGCTCGCGTAAAGCAGAGCTTTTCCGACGAGCTTATCGGGCGCATCGGACAATTTGCAGAAAAAAGCGCGGCGTCTCTCCGCGGCGGCGGAAAAATAGTCTTTTTCGGAAATGGCGGAAGCGCAGCCGATGCGTTGCACCTTGCGGCTGAGCTTGTCGTGCGGCTGCGATCCGATAGACGTGGCCTCGCAGCGTTGGCGTTGACGACAAATCCATCGGTGCTCACCGCGGCCGGCAATGACTACGGATTCGAGCGCATTTTCTCCCGTCAAATCGAATCGCTCGTCGCTCCGCAGGACATTCTTGTGGCGCTCTCGACCAGCGGCGAAAGCCCAAACATAGTGCGCGGTGTAGAAGCTGGCCGGGCCCGCGGTGCTTATATAGTTGGTTTTACGGGCGAGACGGGTGGCGCACTCGCCGGCAAAGTCGATCTTCTGCTCAACGTGCCCTCGCAAGATCCGCAACGAATCCAGGAAGCTCATATCACGATTGGCCACATCGCTTGTGCGTTGATAGAGCAGATTGCCACAACGTAACGCACGGCTGTGTTGGCAGCACGGCCATTCTTTCCTACTTTGATTTGGGACATTGCCTGTACTCTGCAAGCGAAGAGCGAACTCTTACTTCGCGTGCACCAACTGCACCTGTGCCGTCGCGAACGGCATGATTGCTTCCAGCAACACGGGCGTGCGCCCGGCATTATTTGCGAGGTACATCGTAAAATGGGCGTCCTTCATCTCCAGGCCGTTCTCAAATACACGCATCTCAATCTTCGAAGTTTTGTAGCTTCCCGCAGGCACGGTGACCGCCTCTCCCGCGCTGACGAGTTTTGCCCTGATGTCGTACAATTTGTGCCCATCGTAGACCGGGCATCGAACTTCCGCTGTCTTCGTCCAATCCACGTTTCGCAAAAACTGCAGCATGCCGAGTGGGTCTCGCGTGCCAGGAAGGACCCGTGTTTCGGTGGCATCGGGCGGCGCCGGCTCTTTTCCGGTGGCCGTCATCCGCTGGATGGAATCCACTTTCTGCCCACGTTCACTTAGATGCATTTCGTACTGTAGGCTGGTCATCGTCGCGGCATCGCTGTACGAATCAAACTGGTCGTCCAACTCGAAGACCATGCGCAGGGGGCTTTCCGTATGCGCAAACGCCTGGAGATGCCATGCGTTCTTGCCGAAAAAATCTTTGTGTTCGCCCACCTGCAATTTCAGAGTGGCCACATTGTTCAGGCTCGAGACATTCGCCGTGTAATCCAGCACTTCGCCCCCTCGCAAGGGTAGGGCGGGATCGGCCGCGGGCTCGCCATTCTTGGCAGGGCTCGAAGTAGAAGGGGCGCTCGTCGGCGCAAGGGCGGGAAGCTCCGTCCCCGGGGCGCTCATCGGTTCGGAGGCGCGTGCGGAAGCCCAGGCGCGCGCCAGCCCCGCGTTTCTCTCCCTCATCCAGTAGTAGCCCCCCGCTGCGCATCCGAGCGCCAGCAGGCCGGCAATGCCAATGACTTTTCGGTAGCTCATGCTCTTTGTGTGACCTGCACGGGAAACAGTCCTTTGCCTTTAAGACTTCCATCGTACAATACGAATTCGTTCGCGATAGCCCGGCAAAGTCCGCCGAACGCTACCCGCAAACTCTGAGGTTACCAAAACGCGAGGCCCGCGTCTTTGCCGGCGCCGCGTTAAATGACCGAGACGGCACTCCGCCGCTCTCGGACCTCGATCGAGGAGGAGTTCCTGAATGCGCTACGTCGTCACGGGCGGCGCTGGTTTCATCGGCTCGAACACGGTGGACGAACTCGTGCGGCGCGGCCACAGCGTGGTTGTGCTCGACGATCTTTCGTCCGGCAAGGAAGATAACCTTGTCGAAATCCGCAACAAAATCACTTTCATAAAGGGCAGTATCACGGACATCGAAGTCGTTCGCAAGGCCATGCATGAGGCCGAGTACGTGCTGCACCTCGCGGCTCGTACCTCAGTCCCGCGGTCCGTTAAGGATCCCATCGAAACAAACAAAATCAACATCGATGGAACTCTAAATGTCCTTGTGGCGGCGCGCGACGCCAAAGTGAAGCGCGTAGTGTTCGCCGCTTCCTCTTCCGCTTATGGCGAGACGCCGACGCTCCCCAAAGTCGAAACCATGCCTCCGGCGCCTATCTCGCCCTACGGTGTCACCAAATTTGTCGGCGAGCTTTACGCGCAAACGTTCGGCCGCTGCTATGGTCTGGAAAATGTCTCACTTCGCTACTTCAACATTTTCGGGCCTCGCCAGGATCCCGGTTCGCCGTATTCCGGCGTCTTGGCGAAATTCTGCATGTGCTTTCTGGAAGAGACACAACCCGTCATGTTTGGCGATGGCGAGCAATCCCGCGACTTCACGTATGTGGAAAACGCAGTGCAGGCCAATCTTCTGGCCTGCGAAGCCCCCAACGTTTCCGGCAAAACTTTCAACGTCGGGACCGGCAGCCGTTTTACTCTAAACCAGACAGTTCAATTGCTTGCAAAAATCTCTGGCAAGAAGCTCGAAGCGAAGTACGAGCCGCCGCGCGACGGCGACATTCGCGATTCGCAAGCTGACATCACGCAAGCGCGCGAATATCTCGGCTACGATCCACAAGTTACTTTCGAGGAAGGTCTCAGCCGTACATTTGAGTGGTACCGCTCGATGCAGACCAAAGCGGAAGCAAAATCCAAAGAGTGAGCAGCCGTCGCCAGGCCGTAGGGGCACGATACATCGTGCCCTCTTTCTTTTTCCGCGTCCTCTTCTAACGACTAACGGCGCATCACCCTGCCCACCTTGCAGTCTAAAGCCTTACGGATTCACCGTCTTCCCGTAGCTCAACGGCTCTCCCACCTTCGGCTTGTCGAAATTCCAGAAGTACAAAGGTTCGAGCTTTTTCTGCTCCGGCCAAACCTGATCCAGCGTATCGCCTTCAAACAGTTCGCCATTTTTCATAACCCAGTGAACGGTGTTCGTATTGTGGATGTCATCGAGCGGGCTTTTATCCAGAATCACCAAATCGGCGAGCTTTCCAACCTCGATCGAACCGAGGTCCTGCGGCCGTCCGACGATTCTGGACCCATTCAATGTCGCGCACCGCAGCACTTCGAGCGGCGTCATTCCCCCGCTTGCGAGCATCCACATCTCCCAGTGATAGCCCAGCCCTTGCAACTGTCCGTGGCTGCCCACTCCGACAAGACCCCCAGCCCTCGAGAGCTTGGCCATCTGCGCGGCTAGTTTCGGAAACGCATATTCATCTTTGCGGAACCAATCCGGCCTCCGGTTGGTCCTTTCATCGATAAGATTGTGTGGTATGAAATGGTTGAGCTTTGCGTTGCCGTGCACGTCGGTATTCTCGAACCAGTATTCCTGGCCAAACGGACCGCCGTAATTCACAATCAGCGTCGGAGTCTCCGCAATTCCAGACTGCGCAAAGATCTGCAACACATCTTTGAACAACGGAGTGATCGGAAGAGTGTGCTCGTTGCCGTGGAAACCGTCGATGACGTGGGTCAGGTTGAGCTTCAAGTCCAATCCGCCCTCGGTCGTCGGCATCATTTCCAGTTCTTTCGACGCCATCACCATGAACTGACGCTGCTTGCGGTTCCCCACGATGTAGCTCTTGATGTTGTGTGTGCCGTAATACTTTCTGTACTTGGTAAGCACGCCTTTTACTTCTTCCACCGACTGGAAGTTATTGTCGGAGAAAACTCCAGGCCCCGTGGAAAAAGCGCGCAAGCCAAGAATATCGCCGCTGTCCACGAGGTCTTGATAGGCAAACATGTCGTTCGTGCCGGTTTGCACGTCGAGACCGGCGGTCACGCCGTAGGCGAGGTTGGCCAGAAACGCCCAGTTTTGTGTATCCAGGATACCGCGGCGAATTTCAGTCCAGTGCGCATGCGTGTCAATAAAGCCGGGGACGATCGTTTTCCCTGCCACGTCAAACACCTTGGCACCAGCTGGAACCGCGCCCTTTGGTCCGACACTCTTGATGCGGTTGTCTTCGACTACGATGTCCGCGTTCTTTAGAACTTCATCGCCTTTCATCGTCACCACGGTCGCGCCCCGCAGCACAATCGTCCCCTTCGGAGTCTTCCGCGGAACTTCCAGATTGACGGCGATCTCCTGGACGTTCTTGTCCTCTTCCTTCAATTTCTTCTCTACTTTTTTCTCGTCCTTCTTTTCGTCCTTGCTGGCATCCGCTGCTTGCGCCCCGGCGTCTTTCTTGTCCCCATCCTTTTTTTCCTCTTCCTTAGGCGGCTCGAAAGAAATGGCGCTCAGCGGCTCACGGAAATAGCTGGCTCCTACGGCCCACGTGATTGTCTTTCCGTCATCGGCCCAATTGAAATAATCCGCTCCGATATCCGTCAGCCGTTTCACTGGCACCGACGGTGTCGAAACATCCACCGTGGGTGCTTCGCCGCCAACCACCGGCATCGCAGTCACATAAAGCTGATTCATCACCTGCGCCAGGACCCATTGCCCGTCCGGACTTGCCTTCATGTTCTCCGCGGGGACTGGCTCCTCGGCGAAATAGATACCCTTCCCCTTCACCACGATATGCGTGCGGCGGTCCGTGCCGTCAAAACGCAGCGACACAAGTCCCTGCGGCGTGTAGATGTAAATCCTCTCCTTATCATGAGTGAAGTGCGGCGAGCCCGCACCACGCGCCGGCAAAATCAAATTCGCATCGCCACCTTGCGCCGGAATCCAGACGAGATCAGCGTTCCGTGTCTGTCCGCCATCAAATTGGCTCATTTCGCGGTCGTAAGCGTTCCCTCGCAGCGCCACGATACGCGTTCCATCCGGCGACCAAACCGGATTGCTGTAGACCGCAGCCGACTTGGACAACTGCTGCGGTGTTCCTCCCGCAGCTGGTATCTTCCAGAGTTGGCCACCCGCGCTCGACCAAGTCACGTACGCGATGGAAGTTCCGTCAGGCGACCAGGCGGGTTGGAATTCGCGAGCATTCCCGCTCGTCAAACGTTGCGGCTTGCCGCCCAGAATATCCACGATGTAAAGGTGTGTCATAGCGGAAAAAACCATTTTCTTACCGTCGGGCGATTCCACAGGATCCTGGATCAAGCGCACCTTCAAGGGGCCTTGCTCCACTCTCTGCGGGAAATCCAGCTTCGGCCCCAGTTCCTGCGATACCTGCGCGGTAAATGGAATTACACTCTCCGCCCCCGTGGCGAGATTCAGCCGGCGTATTTTTCCGTCCTGGTTGTAGACAATTTCCTTCCCGTCCGGAAGAAATGCGTATCCTGGAAAAACGTCGCGAGTGAAGAGCGATTCCTGATCGTCGCGCGTCACGGGATACCTAACCCAACGGTCTTCCCCGGTTTCAAGATTTCGTAAACGCAGGGCCGTTTCGGTTTCATAACGGGTTACATACACGATCTCCTTCCCATCAGGCGAGAGTACGGGCCGGAACGCGCTCTCAGGTTGATTGATGATTTCGTCTTCGTCGCCTGTCTTCCTGTCGCGCCGGGCAATATGCCACATAGGGAATTGAGCGTTGTAGTTCAGCGACCCGAGCTTCGTCGCATAATAGAGGTACTTTCCGTCGGGCGAAGCCACAACCCCCATCGCGTTCGGCCGATCCGCTCTTTTCGTGGTAGGTGTGGGCTTGGACTTCGTAATCTGCACCCCGGAACCGCCGTCGACGTGGTACATCCAGATTTCACTCGACCCGATTCCAAATCCTGCCTTTGAAACAAAAATATAGTTCCCATCCGGCGACCAGCTAGGCGAAACAAACTCGCTGTTAGGATCCTTTGAAACCTGTTTCACGCCGCTGCCATCCGGATGCATGATCCAGATGTTCTCGCTGCCTTCGCGGTCAGAAATGAACGCTACCCATTTTCCATCGGGCGAAAACTTCGGCTGGCTGTCAAACGCCATCCCGCCATCGATTAGTTTCGCAACCCCACCTTCAATCGACAGCGTGTAAATGTCCCCGAGCAATTCGAAGACGATGATCTTGCCATCCGGTGAAACGTCCAGCGAGAGCCACGTCCCCTCGTCGGTCGTGAACTCGATCTTTCTCGTAGACTTCAGCGGCAACCCTTTCTTCTCGTCCTTTTTCTCGCCTTTCTTTTCGTCTTTCTTATCTTGGCTATCCTGGGCCGCGGCGTCCTGGAGCTTCGCCTGCACGGTCCCGGCAAATCCTCCGAGAATCACCGTCATCGCGGCAAACCACGCGGCCAAGCCGCGCAGGCTGAGATGCTTCGCGTCCATGCTCTTACCTCCGAGTTTTCTCAATATTGCTGGACTAATTCCAAACTACGGCTCGTCTTCTTCTTCAGCTCCGCCCCTGCCAGGCCGTTGCGGCGGCACAGGCACGATGTGCGGTATTCCTGCGTCATTCATCTTTTTATTGAGCGCCGGCAGGTCCTCTTCTGCAATTTTCTTCACCTTCGTCGAAGCTTCGTTGACGAGTGGCGTTAGTTCCGCCAGCTTGTCCTTTTGTTGCCCTCCCGGTGCTTCCCAGAAGCTATCCAGCTCTCGCAGCAAACTTTGCACCTGCTGCGGCAACGGCTCGGGCTTCCATTCGAATGGCGGCCCCGCATTTCCGAGTCCTTGTTGTTCGCGCACGTACTTTTCCGCGACCGCGTCCACATTTTTCTGCAGTTCCTCGGCGGCCTTTTGTATCTCCGCAGGAATTTTTGGCGCATCCGGCTTCTCGGCATCCTTCTTCCATTGTTCTCTGGCCGCCTTCAACCCTTCCTTGATTCCCTCGATTGTCTTGCGGTCCTTATCCGTTGTTTTAGCCATTGCATAGAGCTGTTGGATGGCTTCGCTTCTCGCCGCGCGATCAGCCGGCGACATTTGCATCCGCGGATCATCTTCCACAACGACCTCTTGCGTCCCCTCTTTGCTTCCCGCCTTGATTTTGATGGTGTACTTGCCGGGTTCGACGAGCGGGCCACGCGGCCCAAAATCGAATCCAGCCGCGGCAGCCTCAAGTTGTTCCGGTGTAGGCATTGCCGGCGAATTCCAACGCAAATCCCAGTTCGTGCGATTTACACCAGCCTTGCCAGGTCCATCGAGTTCCCGCACCAACTTGCCGTCCTTGTCGTACACGCTGATCTTCGTCTTACCCTCTTTGTCAGCAGGGGTTGGAGCTTTCGGTTTTTGATCGGCGGTTGCGGTTTCTTTCTTTTCCTGGTCTTTCTGTTTGCTTGCATCCGCTTCTTTTTGTTTTTCTGGGCCCTTATCTTTGTCGTCTTTGGTCGTCTTCGGCGGTTCAGGCGGCAAAGCTTCCTTTAGGTAGTAATTCAATATCGCGCCATACGGTGGATTTTTGCCCGTAAACATCTTCTGCCCCGCGCTCCACCTGCGGTCGCGCAGATCCCACACCGTCGCAGTCCGCGGCGTAAAGAACGTCAAATCGGAACTCGCCACGCCGGCGTCAAACTTCTCGATCGGTGTCATGTCGTCGAAGATCCAGATCGACCGCCCATGCGTAGCGAGCACCAAATCGTTCTGCTGCGCTTGGATTTCAATGTCATCCACCGGCACTGTTGGGAGATTATTCTTCAGCGCCGTCCAATTAGCGCCGTGATCCCACGACACCCACAGCCCAAACTCCGTTCCCGCAAAAAGCAAGTTCGCGCTTCGGGGATGCTCGCGCACCACGTGCACGGTTCCCGCCGAATCCGGAATTCCGTTGCGAATCGCCTTCCACGTCTCCCCATAATCTGACGTCTGAAATAGGTAGACGTTATAGTCGTCAGTGCGGTGGCCATCAAACGTCACGAACGCTGCCCCCTCCGCGTACTTCGACGCCACAACGCGCGTCACGTACGTCCCCTTGGGCACTCCAGGCACGCGCAACGCCACGTTTTTCCAAGTCTTCCCGCCGTCGCGCGTCGCTTGCACGTTGCCGTCGTCCGTTCCCACCCACAGCACGTTCGGCGTCAACGGCGATTCGCTCAAAGTTGTTATCGTCGGGTACTCCTCGACGCCGTCGTGCCGCGACAACGTACTCTTGTCCGGCGTCTTCCCGAAGATTTGCAGCTTGTTGCGGTCCGCTCCCGTAGTCAGATCACCACCCAGCCGCGTCCAAGAGTCCCCGCGGTCGGTCGACTTGAACAAATAATTTCCGCCGTAATAAATCGTCTTGTGATCGTGCGCCGAAACCTCGACGGGCGAGTTCCACTGGAATCTGTAATGCGGTTCTCCGAACTTCGCTTCCGGCATGATCTCCCGCTGCTGCGAGGTATGTTCATCACGCCGCGAAAGATGGCCATCTTGTGATTCGGTATAAACGATCCACGGCTCCGCGTAATCGATTCGCGCGTAAAACCCGTCGCCGCCGGGCATGAGCGTCCAGTCTGAGTTGATGATGCCGTCGCGGGTCAAAGACATGCTCGGCCCGCACCAGCTTCCGTTGTCCTGCAAACCGCCGCAGATTTTGTAAGGTTTTTCGTTGTCCAGCCCGACTTCGTAAAACTGCCCAATCGCGATCGTGTTGATAAAGTCCCACGTGCGTCCGTTGTCGTAGCTCCAGTGAATTCCTCCATCAGATCCCGTTATGACGTGATTCGAATCCGCCGGATCGATCCACATCGCGTGGAAATCTCCGTGAATGCCCTTCACCCGCTGCGTCGAAAACGTCTTGCCCCCATCCTCTGAATAAAACATCTGCGCGCCAAGCTCCCAGATTCGCAGGTCGTTGTTGGGGTCGACGCGGATCTGGCTGTAATACGAAGGACGCGGGTTCGTGTCGCCCATCTTCTTCCAGGTCTCGCCCTTGTCCTCGCTGCGATAAGTTCCGCCTTTTTCGTGCTGCACGATGGCATACACGATGTTCGAATCCTTCCGGTAAATATCCAGTCCAATTCGCCCGGTATCGCCGCCGTTTTCGTAAGGCAGACCTTTCACCAATTTCTTCCAGGTCGCTCCGCCATCCACGGTCTTGTAAATCGCGCTGTCCGGTCCACCGCCGTTGAATCCAAACGGGGTCCTTCGCCGCTCATACGCCGCCGCGTAAAGCGTGTCCGGGCTCTCCGGGTCCATTGCGATATCGCTCACGCCCGTGTCGTCATTGATCTTCAACACTTGATTCCACGTCTTGCCGCCATCCGTCGTCTTGTAAACCCCGCGCTCCGGGTTCGGCCCCCACAAATGTCCCAGCGCCGCCGCGTAAACGACCTCCGAGTTTTTCGGGTGAATCACGATACGGCCGATGTGGTGTGTCGCCGCCAACCCCATCTTCTGCCACGTCTTACCGGCATCCAATGACTTGTAGATCCCATCTCCCCACGAAGAGCTCTGCCTGTTATTGGGTTCTCCTGTTCCGACCCACACCACCGCAGGATCAGACGGCGCGATCGCAATATCGCCAATCGTCGAAACGCTTTCCTTGTCAAACACGGGCTCCCACGTCGTCCCGTTATTCGTCGTCTTCCACACCCCGCCCGAGGCCGTTCCCACATAAACAATATTCGGATTGCTCTCGACGACGCCGAAATCGTCGATGCGTCCGCCCATCACTGCCGGCCCGATCTCTCGAAACTCCAAATTTTTCAGCCTGTCAGTTACGCTTGTCTGGCCCGCCAATCCAGCAGGCAAAGCGAACGCCAACGCAAGACAAAACACCGCTGGCGACAAAATGATCTTCAATGTAGACGAAACGCTGCGCATACTATCCCCCCTAGTTATCAAGGCCGGGCATCATACCTCCCCAATGCCTCGGCATGCATCAATTGTTTCAGGAATGGCAAACCGATCCGTGCTCACAAAGACGCGCCGCACCGGCCCCGCGTTTCGTCCCACTGCTTTCAAGGCCGAAACGCCCTTGCGCGCTTTACCGCCGGCACCCCTCCTCGACTCTTCTACACATCCCTCCAGCCGCATGCTAGGCTATCCAACTGATTTCATCGCACAAATGTTCCGCGTGAATGGTCACTTCCATGCCCGGATTATGTCCGCGCTCCGGTTCCTTCTGCTCCTCACGACGCTCCTTTATTCTCTCTTCGGCCCGGTGTTACCTGTTTCCTTTGCGCAGCAAGCTGGCCTGCACTCCGTAAAAGCGGGCGATGTTGAGATCTGGTCTCGCGGCCCGCAGCAAAAACGCGGCGACTTGTATATTGCTGACGACGACGTGGACATTCACTATGGAGACGAGCGCCTCCAGGCCGATCACGTCGAATACAATGAAAAAACTTTTGAATCCTTTGCTCGCGGCCATGTCCGCTTCGATTACAACAATGAACACCTCGAAGCCGATGAAGCTCATTACAACGTAAGCACCGGCCATGGCACATTCCTCAACGTCCGCGGCACCGTCAAAATCGAGCGTCGTGCCAACCCCTTAATTCTGATTTCTCAGAACCCTATCTATTTCCAGGCTCCGGAGGTCGAACGCCTGGCCGACGACATCTACCTGGTCAGCCACGGCTGGATCACGATTTGCGATCCCCAACATCCCACGTGGCAGTTTTATTCCCAGCACACTCGCATTCGCCTCGGTAAGACCGTCGCCTTGGTCAGCGCTAACTTCCGCCTATACCGTGTCCCTCTTCTCTGGCTGCCCTACGCCACCGCCCCAGCGGGAGAAAAAATTCGTCAGTCCGGAATCCTGATCCCCGTGGTCGCTCAGAGCAACAGCAAGGGCTTTGTTCTGGGGGATGCCGTCTATTTGGCGCCGCGACCCTGGTACGATCTTACGGCGGGGGCCGAGCTACTCACCAAGCGCGGCTCCGCCGAGCGCGGTGAATTCCGTGCTCGTCCTTTCGAGAACACTTCCATTAGATACACCTACTATGGCGTCATCGACCGCGGCATTAACGAGCCCGGACCGAACGACACCACCGTCCTCGAAAAACAAGGCGGCCACCAGATGCAACTCGAATCTCAGTCTCTCCTACCCAACGGCTGGCGCGCCGTCACCGATCTCAATGAACTCTCTTCGCTGACCTTCCGCCTGGCCTTTGCCGACACCTTTGGCGATGCCATCACTTCCGAAGTCAGCAGCGCCAGCTTTCTCACCAACAATTTCCGCGGGTTCAGCCTGAACTTCGCTTCCCTGTCCGACAAAACCTTCCTCAGCATTCCGGTCACAAACACGACGACCGGTGTGACGACTCCGGCCGTTAGTGTCTCGCTGCGTGACGCTCCTGAAGTTTTCTTCAGCTCCGTTGAACAAGCGCCCTGGCAGAATCTTCCCGTCTATTTTTCTTTCGACGCCTTTGTCGACGCGCTCCACCGCCAGGATGACACTCCTCTGGACACTCCCGCATTTGTGCCGCGCACCGAATTTGCCCCGACCGTGACCGTTCCACTCCACTTCGGCTCCTGGCTTGGCGTCACCACCTCTGCCACCTTCCGCACCACCTACTACGGCGATTCCTACAATTCCGCGGGGCAATTGAGCTCGCAATACCTCACGCGGAACACCGGCGAACTCACCGTTGACCTCCGCCTGCCCACTCTCGAACGCTTTTTCGATCGCTCCTCCCTCGACAAAAACAAGCCGCGCAAAAGGTACAAACATACGATCGAGCCTGCGATCATCTATCACTATGTCGGTGGCGTAAACAACATCGCGGATTTTATTCGCTTCGACTCCGACGCGACCCTGACCGACACCAACCAGGTCGAATACGGCATCACCCAGCGGCTCTTCGTCAAGACTGGCGACGGCCAGCCCGAAGAGCTTCTCTCCTGGAGCATTCTCCAGGCGCACTATTTTGATCCCACGTTCGGCGGCGCCATCATGGACGGCCAGCGCAATGTCTTTCAGGCGCTCGACTCCATAACACCCTTTGCCTTCGCCTTCGGTCCACGAAATTGGTCTCCCATCATCAGCGATTTCAAGATCATGCCCGGCGGTAAGTATGACGTTGAGCAAATTCTCCAATACGACACTCAAATTCAACGGCTCGTCACCGTCGGCACCCTTCTGAAAGTGAAGCCCTACAGCGAATTCTTCGCCACCGTCGCCTACTTCCGCTTGAACGACAATCCCGTGCAAGCCGATCTTCCTCCGGTACCCCCACCGGGCTTTGTGCCCTTTTCCCAGCCGCTCTCCAACCAGGTCCGCGCCCTAATGGGCTACGGAAACTTGACGCGCAAGGGATTCAATTTCACCACCGGCATTAGTTACGATTTCACCAACCAAATCCTGCAAAGCCAGCTCGTGCAAATCAGCTACAACGGAAACTGCTGCGGCCTCGCCCTCGAGTATCGCCGCATCAACCTCGGTCAGGTCCGCACCGAAAACCGCTTCACCGCCACCTTCATCATCGCCAATATCGGCTCCTTCGGAAATCTCCGCCGCCAGGAAAACATTTTCTAACTCCGGGCCTCGTGCTGTATCAAATCTACGCGCCCGTCCACGTAGCGACGAACTAAGCAGGCCGAAGTCCTATGGCACGAACCGCGCCACGCTGAGCTCCGGTTGTGATTTGACGGGTGAAACGGAATACTCCATACTCTCGTCCATTTGGATTTCACGTCAGTTCACGGACCCCTTGAGCGATAAAAAATCCACGCCGGAGTTGGAGATTGCCCATGTTCTATTCATCGACATTGTGGGCTACTCGAAGCTTCCGATGGACCACCAGCGGGAACAGGTGGAAGCGCTCCAGCAACTAACCTCCAGTACTGCGGAATTCACTCGAGCAAAGAGCCAGGAACAACTGATTTCGCTGCCCACCGGGGATGGGATGGCGCTGGTGTTTTTTGGAAACGCCGAAGCACCGGTAAGGTGCGCTATCGAGCTGACGCAAAAGCTGCCCAGCAACCCGGAATTGAAATTGCGAATGGGCCTGCACACCGGTCCCGTGTATCGCATCGCGGACATTAACGCGAACCGGAATGTTTCGGGCGGAGGAATCAACATCGCACAGCGCGTGATGGATTGCGGAGATGCGGGCCACATACTCGTTTCGGCGGCGCTGGCGAGCGTGCTCAAGCAAGTCAGCGAATGGTCCGGTGCACTCCACGACTTAGGTGAAGTTCAAGTCAAGCACGGAGTACGCGTCCACGTCTTTAACTTGCTTCAAGACGGCGTCGGTAACGCGGATACGCCCGCTGCGCTGTCCCGGCAAAGACAAGTTGACGGCGGCCGCGCGAACTTTGGCGGCGACAAGGCACGACGTCAGTATCGGATAGGCTTTGGCCTCGGGGCAGCTACCGTCGCCGCACTTCTCGTTGCCACCGGTTTTGGGATTGTCAGGTACAGCCGGCGCAACAACGCCACTCCATTTTCGGAATCCGCGAAATTGCATTCCGGCCCTTTCGCTAGCCGGCCGGCAGTGGCCCTGCTGGGATTCAAGAATCTTTCTGGCAAACCGGATGCCGCCTGGATTTCCCCGGCCCTATCCCAGATGCTCGGAAGCCAGCTCTCGGCTGGCGAGCATTTGCTCATCATTCCGAGCGAACAAGTCACTCACGGCAAGATCGATCTGGCCTTGCCCGACGAACAAGCCTTGGGGCCGGAATCCTTGTCTCGTGTCCGGGACAACCTGGGCAGCGATTATGTGGTCCTCGGTTCCTTTCTTGAACTGGATGGACAGGTCCGCGTCGATTTGAGCGTTCAAGACACTGCCAAAGGAGAAACGATTTACACTCTCTCGGACGCCGGCCCGGATAACAAATTGCCCGAGGTGGCCACCCGCGTGGGAGAGCGCTTGCGGCAAAAACTAGGAGTGGCGGAGGCTTCCCCTCTGGATGCGGCCAGCGCCAAGGCTGCGCAATCTTCGAGTTTGCTCGCCACAAAACTTTATTCCGAAGGAATTGAAAAGCTGCATTCGTTTGATGCTGCCGGAGCGCGGGATTTGCTGGAACGAGCCGTCTGCGAAGATCCCAATTATGCCCTGGCCCATACCGCCCTCTCGGAGGCTTGGGTCAGCCTTGGCTATCACAGCAAGTCGGTAGACGAAGCGAAGAAGGCTATGGATCTTTCGGCCAACCTCTCGCGGGAAAGCCGTCTGGCCATCGAAGCCCAATATCGAAATTCCATAGGGGATAAGGTGCGCGAGGCCGAAATTTACAAATCCCTTTTCACGTTTTATCCCGATAGTCTTGATTACGGGTTGTCCCTGGCCAAGAGCCAGTACTACAACGCGCAATGGCAGGAGGCCAATACGACTCTCGATGCCCTGCAACGGCTCAAACCTCCTGACGGCGATAATCCCCGCATCGACCACGTCCGTTCCGCCGTGGCTCTGATGTCCGGAGACAGCACGAAAGCTCTGGCTTTGGCCCAGCGCGTCGAACTTCGGGCTTCGCAATCAGGCGCTCGCCGTCTGGTCGCGGAATCCTTGAACATTCAATGCAATCTGCTTTCCAACCTTGGAGATCCTGCCAAGGCAGTAGCCGCTTGCGACAAGGCCCGCAATATCTATTCGGAAATCGGGGACGTGGGCGGCGAGGCCAAGGTCTGGGGGCTCTTGGCCAGGCTAGAAGGGGGGCGCGGGGACGCGATTGCTGGAAGAAATGCCAATGAACGGCAGATTGCCTTGCTGAGAAAAATGGAGGCGGACGCGGGTCTCGGCTGGGCCATGACCGTCGCCGGGGAGTTGTCCGCCCATGCGGGCGAGTATTCGCGAGCTCTCAAGGAGTACGGCGAAGCCTTGGCTCTCTACCAGAAAGTGGGCGAACAGCAGGGTATTAGTTCATCGTACGGCAATCTGGGTTGGGTCTACTCCATGGAGGGAAATCTCACGGAAGCCGCGAAGAACGAAGAATCGGCAATTGCCATCAAACGCCAGACCAAATCGAAGATAGAGCTGGACCTTTGGTTAGTCGACCTTGCGGAAGTTCTTGTTTCCGAAGGAGACGTTCCGGGCGCTCAGAAACGCCTGGACGAAGGCTTCGAGGTCAACGCACAGACGCAGAACAAAACCTTCAGCTTGTTTCTTCACGCCTGCCGATCGAGACTGCTATTTGTTCAAGGAAACTTCGAGGAATCGCGGCGAGAGGCGGAGCTAGCGCTCAAGCTTAGCCTGGAACTCAACCAGGAGGCCGGGACGGAACAAAAGCGGCTTATGTTGGCCCGGTTGGATGTAGAAGAAAACCGCCCGCAGGCCGCGGCGGAGACGCTGCGCAAGTCGCTGGCGTATTTTGCATCGAAAAAAGATCAGGCCAGCCAGGTCGAAGCCCGGGCCCTTCTCATTCAGGCATTGCTGGCCATGCCGTTTGCCGAAGCAAAGCACGAGCTTGCTGCGCTGGCCAAAGTCGTGCCGGAAACGCAAGACACGGCTGCTCTCTTGGCCGCGAATTTGCAGCGCGCTCGTGCTCGCGCTGCTTTCGGAGACAAAAAGGGCGCCCACGAATTGTTGACTGACGTAATCGCCAAGTCCCAACGGATGGGGAATAAACTGCTCTTGCTCGAAGCAAAACTCACGCTGGCCGAAATCGACCAGCAACCAGGACAGAACCCCGCAACGCAAACGGAAATTGAGCAAATCGCGCAACAGGCGGATGCGCTCGGCCTGAAATGGATCGCCAGCAAAGCGCGAGCGGCGCTGAAGAAGGCCGCCATCTGAAAGTACTATCTCAAAACGACCCAGCAAGACGCGGGAGTTCAGCTCAAGCCCAACAGCTTCCTGACACGGCAAACTCAACGACGAATAACGGAAGCCCATGTGCACTTCGGGATGATTCCCTCAACAAGTAGACCAGTACCGGATAAACGCTGCGGGTTCGACCAGTCGGCAACACGCCGTCTCGCTTCAGCTCTGCCCCATGTCATGAAAATTGAGTTCAAATGGCTCCGCCCTCGATGGCTGTGCTAAATTCCCCATTCTACCCATCTCCCATGCCCCCAACGACTGACACCGACCTGGCCTTTGCTTCCATCGAAGAAATCGCCCGCCTCTTCCGCAAACGTAAACTCTCGCCTGTCGAACTCACCAAGCTAATCCTCGCTCGCATCGACCAACTAAACCCCAAGCTAAACGCCTACATCACCGTGACGTCTGAACAGGCCCTCGCCCAGGCCAAAAAAGCCGAAGCCGAGCTCCTCGCTCCGCGCGGTCGCAAAGGCTATCGCGACCGTGGCCCACTTCATGGCATTCCCATCTCGGTGAAAGACAACATTTACACCGCCGGCATTCGCACCACGGCCGGCTCAAAAATCTTGAAGGATTTCGTCCCTACCGAAGATGCCGCGGTCGTTGGGCAACTCAAACATGCAGGCGCCGTCCTCCTCGGCAAAACCAACATGCACGAGTTCGCCTACGGTGTCACCAGCAACAATCCGCATTTCGGCCCCGTCCACAATCCCTGGGATCTCGGGCGCATTCCTGGAGGCTCCAGCGGTGGCTCCGCCGTCGCCGTCGCCGCGGGCCTCTGCTATAGCAGTATCGGCACCGATACCGGCGGCTCCATCCGCATTCCCGCTGCTCTTTGCGGCATCGTCGGCCTCAAGCCCCACTTTCGTCGAGTCTCAACGCAAGGGGTAGTTCCCCTTTCGAAATCGCTGGATCACGTTGGGCCTCTGGCTCGAACGGTGGCAGATGCCGCTTTGATTCTTCGCGCGATTACTACAGGTGGCTACCTCGATGGGTCAGCCCACAAGACTCCTTATCCATTCGGCTTTCAGGGCGTCAACGAAATCCGAAAAAAGCTCCGTCGGCCCGTTCGCGTGGGCCTCCCCGACTACTTCTGGGACCGCATCGACGGCGAAGTCCGCGCAATCCTAATGAACGCTCTCGCGGCACCGACTAAGGCCGTCCAGCTGCACGAATACCGTTCGCCAGCAGTGCACGGCTGGACGGAACCGAGCACAAACATCGCCCTGGTGGAAGCGACTGCCTTCCACCAAAGCTCCGGATGGTTTCCCACTCGTTCAACCGAATATGGCGAAGATGTAAGAGCGAGGCTAGAAATGGGCGTAGAAATTCGCGCGACCGATTACATCGCAGCGCTCGCAAAGCGCCCAATGGCTTGGATTTCTCTCTTCGATCACCGTTCTGATTTCGTGGGATTGCTAGACGTAATCGCCGCGCCCGTCACCCCAATCTCCGCCACAAAGATCGGAGTCGAAGAAGTCTCCGTCAATGGTGGGAACGAAAAGGTCAGAGCTGCCTTGTTGCGGCTGAACCGTCCAGCGAACTTCGCGGAATTTCCGGCCATCTCGGTGCCGTGCGGTTTCACAACCTCCGGCCTGCCGGTCGGCCTACAACTCATCGGCCACGCATGGCAGGAGAAATCCCTCCTCCAGATTGCACACACCTTTGAACGCGCTCATCCGCAAAACCGCCGTCCTCCGTTAACTAGTTCTATCTAAACGACTAAATGATATATGCGAATTGTCTTGACATTCGCGATAACATTTGTTACTTTCACGCATGGATAAGACTATATTCTCCCGAGAGCGGCAGCCGCCCTGCCGCTCGTTCCTTTTAGGGCTGTGGAGATCCCTCACCATTCACTGGGTTTCTTCGTGCCTCCGTAATCTCTGTGCGCTCTGTGTTAAAATCGCCACGCTCCGCTCCGCAATTCGAACCCACGGGCTGGCGCGCCCCATCTCTACCACCGAACTTGCACAATCTCAGTGCAATTCTAAGTGTCTTTAGAATGAACACTTATAAAAGTGCGTCAAAACAAAGGACTTTATCTGTCTTTGGAATGAAGGTTTACGCAAAATCCAGCGTGGGGGTCGTTATGGTTAACCAAACGTCTGGGCGGCACAGAGTTCAGTCTGTGCCCTCCTGAAACGCCACGGCCCCCATCCGGCGTTCCTCCGGCCGAAGCCTCCCCTCTGTACTCTCTTGCTCTGGCTGCCGTCGCTCCATCAACCACTTGCCAATGACATAGCCCAGCGTTCCGGTAATCATCCCCGCGAAAACATCGGCCACGTAATGATACCGCCCCCAAATCGTCGACACGCACATGCACGCCACTAAAGGCAGCATTACCCAGAACAGCCACCGCCGGTGCTGCCAAGCACCCCAGGTCGCCGCCACTGCCCCAGCCACATGCTCGGAAGGAAACGCCGCCCCGCGCACGCGTCCATAGTGCTCGATGAAATTGATCAAGGAAGTCGCCGCACCGCCGCGCAACTCCCCATGCCATGCCCCAGCCATCGAAAACCAGGGGCTCTCAATCGGAAAGCAAATCGCAATCACATACCCGATCGCGTACCCCACAGCCGAATACGTCATCACCGACCAATATCCTCGCCAATCCCGCCGGTAATACAAAACTCCACCAACGACCAACAGGTACGTGAAGTACGTCAAATAAACAAACTGCATGAAGTCATTTCGCGTCGGCGTCGCAAACTGCTCGAGCCACACCGCCGGGTGCACGCCCGTCAGCCAATAATCGAACGCAATCAACTTTGCATCCTGCCATCCCGGCTGCACCAGATGCACCAGCCGCCCCAACTCCTCAAAGCAAAACAAAAAATACAAATGCGGATACCAATGCCGCCAAAAATGCGAAAACTTCTGCGCCACGCTAGAACAGACACTCTTGAATGTTCTTTCTCCAACCGCCTCACTAAACTCTTCACGACCAGAAACCCGCGCCTCAGTTCTACACAAGATCAGAATCACTGCACCCACCAATGCCTGCATCCCAATCAGCCACGCCGGATGCGCCAAGTTCTCCGCAAAGAAAAGTATCAACGAGCTCGAAACTCCCAAGTAACCCAATGCTACAAAGTCAAACATCCCGCAAGAGGCCCACGCCGCCGCCAATTCCCGCCGTGCGAGTGCGCCGAAATTCTGCGTCTTCAGTTCGATGGCCGCGGCGCTCTCACTGCCCTGGAGCGCTCCGTCACGCCACGCGAGCGCGTACTCGCGTCCTTTGTGTTCGTCTCGCTGAGCGTTGCTCATGCCCTGAACCCCGCCTTAGCCCGCGCTGCCTGCAACTCGTGGTCACTCTCGTCTGTTCTCCGTGTCCTCTGCGCTCTCTGTGCCCTCTGTGTAAATGTCTTTTCTTTCCCCCACAGCAAAACTGCCCAATCATTCCTCCGAGCAATCCGCGCCAAGTCATTCGATGGATTGACCGCCGCAGGTTTTCCTACCGCCTCGAGCATCCACTTGTCACTCGAACTATCTCCATACGCGAAGCATCTCGGCAAATCCAAACCCAGTTCCGCGGCGATTCGCCGGACGGCCCGCGCCTTCGCTTCGCCGAACATCGCTTCGCCCACAATTTGCCCAGTCCAGCTGCCGGCGCTCTCTTCCAACCGCGTTGCGCAAACCCGAATCTTGGCTGCCAATCCGCGTTCACCAAGCTCTGCCTCCAACCTGCGCGCCGCTAGCTCCGCCAACTGCTTCAGCGTCCCGCTCACAATCACAATCAAATGCCCGCGTTCCGCGTGCCACGCCAAACGTTCGATCGCCTCCGGGTAAGGTGGGACAGGCATTCTTGCCTGTTGCTTTATTTTCTCCTCTACCTCATGTTCCAAGCGGAGACGGACAGTAATGTCTGTCCCACCACATCCGACATCCGCTCGCACGCCCCGCAGGTACATCTTATTTGCATGCATGACCTGATTGATCCCCCGCGGCACAAGCTGAGCCGCTTCTGTGAGCCACAATAAGTAATTCCAAATCCCAATGAGCTTCCGATATCGCAGCATCGCGAAAAACCTTTTCTCCATCGACGGCATCGGCACCAAAGTTCCGTCCAAATCGAAGAACGCCGCGACACCTTCGCGCTTCTCCGTTACATCCCTTACTTCACTTGCCTCCTTAACCTCTTCGCGCGCGCGCGCCATCAAATTGCCCCCTGCCCAACTCGCTTCACTCTGCGCGCTTGGCCCACGCTCGAAACAAAGCGCCATCCTTCCGCCAACACGGGCAATCCACGCAACAAACAAAACGCCGCCGTCATCCACGTCAATACGTGTGCGCCGACACGAACCGGTGCATGCAAGTCTGTCGTCATTGCTCCCAGCAGTGCCACAGGCCCGCGCGTCAGCGCCAATTCAAGCCCTAGGTAGCAAAAGCACATGCATTTCATTGCCGCATACAAACCGCGGCTCCAGCGCGACGCCACCAGCGCCCGTCCCCACCACGTCTGCAGCATCGCGTTCGCCCCCCACCCGGAGTGCCCCGCGCGCATGGCCAAGCCACGCAAAAAATCCGTCGCCGCTCCCCGTGCAAAAAAGAAAACCGGAAGCCAGAGCGACACCATTCCCACCACCGCGAAATACGTGAAGTACACGTTTTCGATCATGCGGTCGCCCAGAATGTCGAGCTGAGCCCCGATCGGTGTCGCCAGATTCTTTCGCCGCGCGATGTGCCCATCTAAAGCGTCCAGCGCGATCGTCGTCACCGTAAGCACAACCGCCGCGAGATTCGCCCACGGCCCGCGCCCAAACAAACTCACCGCGGCAAACCCCACTGCCACGCGCAACGCCGTCACTTTGTTTGGTGTCCAATGCATAGCCACCTGCCCCAACTGCCGGACGCTCTGAATGCGCCCACTTGTCACATGGCAACCACCTTGCCAACCGCGCACGGTGCAAAGCCTTGGCTACCTATCACTTACGGGCATCGCCGCGGATCGAAACTTTCAGCACGCCGGGCAAACACGTCATCTGTCGCCCGTACCATTCCGCACGTATCGAATGCGGCCCACTCGCGTCTAATGGAGTTGCCGCGGACTGTCCTCGCGCTAACGCGTGGCGCGGTTTTTCCGTCTTTGTGGGAGAATTGGAGAAGTCCGAGCAAGAAACGAATCAGCTGCTCAAACTGGAATAACCGCGCCGCGCGGTGGGTCTAGTGCCAGTAAGACAATTCAAGATCGGAATCTACGACAGATCAAGTTCACAAAAATTAGGTTCAAAAAAAGATGACTGACGTTTCTTTAGCTGCAGCGTTTATCGCCGGGCTGGTTTCGTTTCTCTCGCCCTGCGTGCTTCCTCTCGTTCCGGGCTACATCTCGATGCTCTCCGGCATTGGCATGGAGCAATTGCGCCAGGGCCAGCAGCCGCGCGGCGGCCTGTTCGCTTCCGCGCTTTCCTTCGTCGTTGGGTTCTCTGTGGTTTTCATTTCGTTCGGCGCTTCGGCGAGCGCCGTCGGCACTTTTCTTCTGAAAAATCGTGGAATGCTCGCACCTATTGCAGGCGCGCTGATTTTGCTTTTCGGCTTGCACTTGGTTGGCGCGTTGGTGAAACTCACCTTTCGCACCGGATTGATCTTGGGCTCACTCCTCATCGTTTTGGGCGTTGCTGCGATACTTCATCACGGTCCGCTCTTCTTCGGCCTCGGCTGGGTCCACTTTTTCTCGCTCTCGCTCATTGGTTTCTTTGGTCCTGCTCTCGCAAAGTGGCTCAACCGCGATGTGCATTTGCGCAGCACTAGCACGAAGCCGGGCCTATTCAGCGGATTCTTTCTCGGCTTCGCGTTCGCTTTTGGTTGGACCCCCTGTATTGGGCCAATCCTCGCCACGGTGCTTGCGTTGGCCGCAGCCAGCGACACTATTACGCGTGGGATTCTGCTTCTCGCCGTTTACTCCGCGGGCTTGGCCGTACCCTTCTTACTGACGGCTCTCGGCATTGGGCAATTTCTCAAATTTTATCAGCGCTTCCGAAAGTATCTCCACGCCGTCGAACTACTTAGCGGAGCACTGCTCCTCTTCGTGGGCGGGCTCGTCTTCGTGAATAAGCTCACTTGGCTGGCGGGCAAGCTGAGCTTTTTGAACGACGCTGTTTTGTGGCTGGAAAAATCTTTGACTGGCGTGAAATAAGGGGCCTGCGTTTCTCCCAGCGGAGGCGCGAAGAATTCGCGTTCGGGTATAATTGAATTGAGGAATGGAAGATGAAAACGCTGTTGGTCGTTGCTACCGTGCTGGCCCTGGTTGCCGGCACCTACTTTGCGGACAAGGCCACCCGCATCAAGCCAAAAACCGGGGTCCCCGGCAATGTCGCCATGAAGGGCGATAATCCGAACGGCGACAACCCGAAGGCGGATTTGCCCGAGCCAGAGCTCACGCTCAAAGACCTCGACGGAAAAGACGTCTCCCTTAGCGAATACAAGGGCAAAGTTGTCCTGGTAAATTTCTGGGCTACCTGGTGCGAGCCGTGCCGCGTGGAAATTCCCTGGCTCATTGAAATGCAGCAAAAGTACGGCCCTAAGGGATTCGTTCTCCTCGGCATCGCGCTGGACGAGGAGGGCAAGAGTGTCGTTGCACCGTTCGTCAGCAAAGAGCGTTTCGACGTCAACGGCCAAAAGCTACCCATGAGCTATCAGATCCTAATCGGCAATGATGACGCCGCGGATAAGTTCGGTGGCCTCTTTGGTTATCCCACCAGCATCCTTATCTCGCGCGACGGCAAGCAGATCAAGCGCGTCACCGGAATGATCAGCGAAGACGAAATGAACAAAGCCATTGAGTCCCAGCTCTGATACCCTCAATCCATGCTTGAAGAAAAAGATTTTCAGAGGAAAGCAGACGATGCCTTCGCGGAGCTCAAGAAGCGCCTGTTAGTGGTTGCGGATGAACACGACTTTGACGTGGAAGGCGAAAGCGGCAAGCTCGAAGTGATCTTCGAGGAGCCTGAGGAAGTGAAATTCGTCATTTCTCCCAACACACCGATTCGAGAAATTTGGATTTCCGCGCTCTCCACGTCTTTCAAACTCGGATGGTCGGAAGCGAGAAATGCTTTCGTGCTCGAAAAAACGGGCGAAGACCTTTTTGCAGTTATAAACCGCGTTGTATCCCAACAGCTCGGCACTCAGGTCAAACTATGAAATTCGCTGCCAGCATCTGCGTCAGCATTCTGCTATTGGCGGCCGTCGTGGCATTGCCCTCCGCGCCCCAGCAGGTTCCTTCTCCAAAAGATGTTGTAGCTCCCATGATCTATGTTTCGCTTGATCCCGTCGGCCGCGGCAGCCAATTCCAGATTGCTGCGGTCCTGAAAATCCGCCCTGGCTTCCACATCAATGCTCGCGAAAAATCGGAAGACTACCTCATCGCTACCGATCTCCGCGCCGATGCCCCGGCAGGCTTTCAATTGGGCGATGTTTCTTATCCGAAGGGCGCGCTGCACTCCTTCACCTTTTCCAAAAAACCGCTAAACGTCTACGAAGACACCATCACGCTTCGCCTTCCGGTCACCGCGCTTGCCAATGCTCCTCTCGGCGCGCAACACATCCCGCTCAAATTGCGCTACCAGGCTTGCAGTACGGAAATCTGCCTGCCTCCGGTCACTCTTACGCTCGACGCCGTGTTCAACGTGGCCGCCTCCGCTGGCAAACCTGTGCACTCCGAGCTTTTTCCTCCGAAATAAGTTCTCTTGAAAATAAAGCCGAGGAGCCAATGACGCGCTGTCACCGCGCAGCCCGTTTCTCCACTCCGAAATTTGACTCCCTACAGCCTTTACCCGACTATACGCCCCAGTCATTTCCGGGGACAATCTTCCTACAATGGCGGACACTCGAAAACCTTTCGGAAAGTGGCCGGTCATAACTGGATTTCTTGTGGTGTTGATCGCAGCGGCCGGCGGAATTCTCTACTGGCATGCGCGACACATGGACAACTTTGCGCGCCTCTGGGTGATCCGTTCGCTGAGCGAACATTTCCATAGCCGCGTCGAGCTAGCAACGCTTCGCGTCAGCGGATTCCCTGAGCTTAGCGTTACGGGCGAAGACCTGACGATTCACTTCGACGGTCGCACAGACGTTCCGCCACTCATCCATATCGATAAGCTTTCGTTCAGCCTTGGTGTGCTCGCCATTCTTCGCCTGCCGCGGCACGTCTCCACTGCGCGGATAGAGAACATGACCATCACCGTTCCGCCTCGGGGAGAAAAACCGAATCCGAAACCCAAAGAGCAGGAAAAACCAAACAACGTGATCTCTTCCATGATCATCGATGAGGTCACTTGCAAGAACACGGTTCTTATTACGCTCCCGAGAAAGCCGGATCCGGGAAAACCTCAAAAAGAACCGCTGGAATGGGACATTCACGATCTTGATTTCACTTCCGCAAGTCTGGACAAGCCCTTTCATTTCCACGGGAAACTGACGAACGCGAAACCCAAAGGGGAAATCGACACCACCGGCGA
>Ga0210409_10001436_pt1 | contig 31377 bp, 32 predicted proteins | sample IncBWH17MmetaG_FD_161649 | JGI IMG/M metagenome (GOLD analysis project Ga0210409, IMG submission 161649) | Forest soil microbial communities from Barre Woods Harvard Forest LTER site, Petersham, Massachusetts, United States - Inc-BW-H-17-M | ecosystem: Environmental > Terrestrial > Soil >...
GCCGAGCACCCGCGGACGCGCATCGTGTCGCGCGACACGCACTACGTGCACGCCGAGTTTCGGAGTCGACTGTTCCGATTCGTGGACGACGTCGAGTTCGTCGTCGACCCCGCCGAGCACGTCGTTCACTTTCGCTCGGCAGCCCGTGTTGGACGCAGCGACTTCGGTGTGAATCGCCGGCGGATGGAAGAGTTGAGCCGAACCCTCCACGCGAGGATCGCGCCCCGTGGTTAGCGCACTGGCCCTGGCAATCGCCGTCCTCGCGCAGCCGACGACGATGGCAACACTGCTCAAAGGCATCGACAGCGTGGCGACCGGCGAACGGTTCTCCGGCGTCATCCTGATCGCTGAATCGGCGGGAGACATGGACTTCGCCCATTCATACGGAATGGCCATGGAGACGAGATTCGTGACGGCGTCCGTGGCCCAAACCTTCACGGCCGTCGCGGTCGCCCGGCTCGTGCAGGACGGGAAGATTGCGCTGGACGCGCCGCTCTCGCGCTATCTCCCCGACAGCGTCTATCCGCGCGAGCGCGCGGATCACATGACGATCCGTCAGCTGCTCACACACACCGCGGGACTCGGGCCCGGCGTCGTGAGGCTCCCTCAGTTCCGCGCCGCGCCGCAGTCATTTACGAGCCTCAACCAGGTCATCGCCCTGATCCGCGCCCAGCCATTGGCCGGTGACACCGGGCGTTTCGCCTACACCGGCGCCGACTGCGACCTGCTTGGCGCCGTGATCGAACGCGTCTCCGGGAAACCGTTCGCCGTGTACGTCCGCGATCGGGTGTTCACACCGGCCAACATGACCAACTCGACCTTCGACATCACGACAAACGACGCGAGGTTGCCCCGCATCGGCCTGCCCGAAGCCGTCGCGTATACCAACGCGAGAGACCTCGTCCTCTTCGCCAGTGCGCTCCTGAGAAACCCGTTGCCCGGGCTCTTTACCGATACCGTGACCACGGGACAAGAAGGCCCGAATCACGCGTATGGCTATGGGTTCTTCGTCGGCACGGCCGGCCGGAACCGCATCGTCAACCACGGTGGCACCGGGCCGGGGATCGACAACGTGTTCGACATGTACCCCGACTTGGACCTCATCGTGGTCATCCTGTCGAACCAGGACCCGCCGGCGGCGCAGAACATTCGCCAGTATCTGCGCGACGGGATCGCATCACTGCCGCATCAATAGGAACGCCAGCGACGCCTGCATGTTCGTGCCCCGCTTGTAACTTGGCGCGAACTCGGCGAGCGCCGTGGCTGGGCCGAGCGTCATGAGCTCCGAGATCGGCATCGCTCAAAGATAGCTCAACCACGGGCTCCGGCGTGTGGCCTTGATCCGCGCGTACCAGTGGCACACGGGTAGCAGCATCGCGATCACGATGATCCAGACGAGATACAGCAGCCAGAGGCTCCACGTGTAGCCGTCGGGCGGCTCTGGATTCATCATCGGATGGTTGGTGAACAACCATGGATTGATGGCCCCCGTGCGAATCACCGAGACGACACACGCCATGGCATGAATCAGCGGGATGTGGAGGACATAGAAAAACAAGGGGACGCGGCCGAACGTGTCGAGCACTCGCTGTCCCTTTACAAAAGGCAACACGAGAATCGTCGGCCCCAGCGTCATGAGGAGATAATCGAGAGACGCCGGGTACTTCGTTGTATTCAGGAACCGAATGACAAACGGCACTTGCGCTGGCATGCCATGCCAATGCCTTGGATCCCCGTAAGCGTCGATGCCGCGCAGAACCAAAAAAAGTACCGTCGCGCCGAGGCCGATCGCGATGCACACGTCGCGCCGACGCACCACCGCGCCGAACGCGTAGCCAGCCGCCATGACCGCGACCCAAGGGACGATGACATAGAGCACCGCGAGAATCCCGACTGGCCCGCCGTAGTAGAGAATCTGCCCGAGAGGCGACACGGCATCAGTCGGTGGAGGCAGCAGGTTGTGACCCGCGATGATGGCCAGAGACGCGACGGCGATCGCGGGGAGTGGCAGCCAGATGATCGCGGCGAGCAGCACCATGCACCACCCGAGCGCCCAAATCACACCGGCGAGGAGATAGTGCTGAAAGTCGAAGTTGAACGTCCAAGCCACGCGAAGGACGGTCAACTCGAGGAACACGAGAAACAGCCCGCGCGTGACCAGAAAGCGTGACATCTCGCGCTTGTCACCGCGCCGCTGCAGGCGGAGAAACGCGCCGGTGCCGGCGAGAAAAAAGAACGCCGGCGCGCAGAAATGCGTGACCCAGCGCGCGAAGAAGATGCCTGGAGTCGGACCGCCTGGCGGCAGCCCCGAATACACGCGGACGTGATCGAGCGCCATCAGCACCATCACGGCGCCACGAAGGATGTCGATGGAGACAATGCGCTCTGACGGCCGGGCGTCGGCAGCGACCGCACTCATAGTGCCCGACGGTACCCATTCGGGCCGGACCCGGCAAGCGCGATTCAGGGAGCGGCGTGTGGGCTGCCGCGAGCGGTCGATCGCAAGAGCGCCTGGAGCGCGGCACGGCGCCGACGGCTGACCGGCACTTTCGTCCCGTCGCGCAACACCGCCAGCGTCCGCCCCTTCGGCGTCACCCGGATCTCGCGAATGCGATCCAGCCGCACGAGCGCCCCGCGATGAACGCGCACGAACTCCGAGGAATCCAGCCGCCGCCACAGCGAAGCGAGCGACTCCCGAATCAGATGCCGTGCCCCACCGATGTGAACGCGCGAGTAGTAGTCGTCGGCCTCGATCCAGTCGATGTCACCCGCATCGACCACGAGCGACCCGGTTGGCGTCCCGACCATGAGCACCGCGCGTCGCCGCTCGCGCACGCGCTCACGGACGCGAGCCATGGCTGCCGTAAACCGCGATGCGACGAGCGGCTTGACGAGATAGTCGAGCGCCTGCGCCTCGAATGCCCGCACAGCAAACGCGTCGTACGCCGTGACGAACACGACGATCGGCATCCGATCCGCGCCGCGCGCCCGGATCACCTCGAATGCGTCGAGCTCCGGCATCTGCACGTCGAGAAAGACGAGGTCCGGCGCGAGCGTGTCCAACGCCGCTAGCGCGGCACGCCCGTCGCGGCACTCCCCGACCACGACCATGTCAGGCTCACGCGCGAGCAACTGCCGAATGCCGCGCCGCGCCAGCGGCTCGTCGTCGACGATGAGCGCGCGTACCTGGGGTCTCATGCACCCAATTCGCGATACGGCAGACGCACTGTGGCCACCGCGCCTCCGCCCGGCGGGGATATGAGGTCGAGCCGCGCACGGTTGCCATGCAACGTCGCGAGTCGAGCGCGAATGTTCGATAGCCCGACGCCGGTGGTCGAAGCCGGGACCACGCCGGGTCCGTCGTCCGAAACGGTCAGCACGAGATCGGACCCCTCACGTCGCGCGGCCACGTGCACATGACCCGACTCGGTGCGCTTGGCGATGCCGTGACGCAGCGCATTCTCGACCAGCGGCTGCAGCACCAGCGTTGGCACCGCGGCGCTCAGCGTACTGGGATCGATATCGAACGTCGGGCGCAGCCGATCGGAGAATCGTATCTGCTCGACCGCGAGATACCGATTGAGGAACGCGAGCTCGCCGGCCAGCGGTATCTCGTGGGCCGCGTTGTCGTTGAGCAACTCGTGCAGCATGGTGCCGAGCTCTTCGATCACGCGCGACGCCGTCTCGGTGTCCTTATCCCGCACGAGCACGCCGACCGCGTTCAGGCTATTGAAGAGAAAGTGTGGATTGAGCTGCGCCCGTAGCGCGGCAAGCCGCGCCTCGCGCGACTCGAGAAAATAGTAAACGGCCCGCTCGGCGCCGACGACCGCGAAGTAGACCGCGACGCCGAACGGGAGTGTGATGAAGAACCAGCTGACGAGAAACTGACTGGTGATCGCGCCGTCAGGTCCTGGAATCAAGAGTCGGCGCAAGATTGCACCGGAACCGGACCACGCGGCGCACGAGACGAGCGAGGCAAATACGTGCAGGGTGACGTAGTGGCGCAATGGGTATCGGCGCGCGAGCTGCCAAATGAACGGCGTCAGCGCGCCGTACAAGAGCCAGTCACCACCCTGCCAGATGAGCGAACGCGCATCGGCCGGCTCGTTAGAGAGCCTCGACTGCGCATACGCATTCAGCACCGCCAAGATCGCTGGCCCAACCCACGCCAGCGAGATGATAACCCACCATGGCGGCGGTCGCTTCAGACGCCTACCGTCTCGCGCCGCTCCGGCTGTGCCGGCGCCGCAGGTGTTGCCGCGGACGCGAGCGGCGACAGCCCGACGATCCCCTGCTCCAGCCACCGGTGCTCACCCTTGAGCACCTGCTGCGCCAACCGATAGATCGCCGGATCGTCCTTGCCGAACAGCGCCCGGAAATGCTCACGCACGCGCTCGCGCGCGGTGCGACAGAAGACATCGGCGAGCACGATCGCCTCACGCTGGCCGTTCTGGGCCAACATCTGCGCCCGCGAGCACGCGGCGGACATGGCGAACAGCTCGGCGCCGATGTCGACGGCGCGGAACAACACCATCTGCCGCTTCTCGAGCTTCGGTCCGAACCGCACCATCGCATGGAAGATCGACCGCCCCAGGCGCCGCGTCGCGCGCTCGGCGAACCGCAGATGGCGGGCGAGCTTCCCGAACTGCGTGTAGGCCGGGATCTGCCCGCGCCCGAACCACCGCGCCGCGTACCACGCCGGATAGAACTTCGCGATCCGCCCGACCGCGGACCACCGCGCGGCCGCCGAGGACTTCGGATCGATCAAGGCGAACGCCGTCTTGAAGTGATGATCGACCGCCTCGCGGGCGATAAATAAGCGCATGATCTCCGACGAGCCTTCGAAGATCAGGTTGATCCGAAAATCGCGCATCGCCCGCTCGACCCCGATCGGCGGCTCCCCGCGACGCTTGAGCGAGTCGGCCGTCTCGTACCCGCGTCCGCCCCGAACCTGCAGCGCATCGTCGACGATCCGCCAACCGGCCTCGGTGTTGTACATCTTCGCGATCGCCGCCTCGAGGCGAATATCATACCCGCCACGCTCATAGAGCGCGGTCGACAGCTCGGCGATCGCCTCCATGGCGAACGTGTTCGCGGCCATGAGCGAGAGTTTGCGCGCGACCGCTTCGTGCTTGCCAATGGGCTGGCCCCACTGCACGCGCTCGTTCGACCAACGGCGGGTCACTTCTATCATGGCTTTCGCGGCGCCTACGGCGCTCGCGGGCAATGTCAAACGCCCCGTATTCAGCGTGGTCAAGGCGAGCTTTAACCCCTTTCCTTCACCCCACAAAATATTCTCGCGAGGTACTCGCACGTTGTTGAAGCGGATCAGACCATTTTCGATTGCCTTGAGCCCCATGAAGCGGAGGCGGTGCACGATCTCGACCCCGGGCCACGAGCTTTCGACGATAAAGGCGGTGATTTGCCGCTTTGGCTTGCCCGCGACCATGACATCCGGCGTGCGGGCCATGACGACGTAGAGCTCCGCGCGCGTACCGTTCGTGCACCACAGCTTCTCGCCACTCAGCAGGAAGGCCGCCCCGCCGTCGACCGGCGTGGCGCTAGTCGTCATGTTCGCCGGATCGGAGCCGGCGTTGACCTCGGTCAGCGCAAAGGCCGAGATGGCGCCCTTGGCGAGGCGCGGAAAGTATTTTCGCTTTTGCTCGTCCGTTCCGAACAGCTTGAGCGGCTGCGGCACGCCGATGGACTGCGAGGCCGAGAGCAGCGCGGTCAGGGAGCCGTCCTTCGACGTCACCATTTCCATGGCCCGCACATACGTCATCTGCGACAGCCCCAGCCCACCATACTCTTTCGGGATCTTGATCCCGAACGCCCCCATGTCGCGCAGCTCTTGGACCAGCGCCTCGGGAATCTCCCCGGTGCGATCGATCTCATCGGAGTCGACGCGCGTCAAGAACTCCTTGAGCCGCGCGAGAAACGGCGCGGCGCGCGTGGCGTCCTCGGGATCCTCTTTCGGGTGCGGGTGGATGAGATCGAGCCGAAACCGTCCCAGGAACAGCTCGCGAACGAAGCTGGGGTACGTCCACTCAGTCTCGCGCGCCGCCTCGGCGACGTCGCGGGCTTCTTGCTCGGAGACGGCAGTATGGTCGCTCACGCGCGGTCCCTCCCGTTACTTAAATCTAACGACCGCGAGGCCCGCGCCGATGATGGCAATGAGCGCGAACGAGAACCACTGGATCGCGTAACTCATGTGCGGGCCCTCGTCGACGACCGGTTGCCCGAAGCGGACCGGGTGCGACGGTGAGACGGCCGTATCCCCTTCGAGCATGACGTCGTACGGTCGAACCGGATAACCGGCCCACGCGGCGACCGCCTCGGGACTGACCCAACGCAAGCGATCCGGCCGATTTCCGGTAACGGCGGGACCGGGACCGACCCAGAGTGTCTGGACCCGGCCCGTGGCGGACACGGAGTCTGGCTCCCGCCACAACCGGTGGTCGATCGTCGCGCCATCGGGCGAATACACCCAGCCGCGATCCACCAGCACCGCGGTGTCATTCCCGGGTGTCAAAAGCGGCGTGATGACGTCGACCCCAGGCGCGCCGTTGCGCTCCCGATACGCGAGCACGGTTTCGTGCGCGTAGTCGTATCGCCCATTGAGGCGCACCCGTCGAAAGCGAGCCAAACTCGTGTCCCGCGGAAGCGCGGCCACATCGACCGGAGGCTCGTTCATTCGCGCGGCCAACTCGGCGTTCCGCTGCTTCCGCTGCCCGAGTCGCTGCAGTTGCCACACGCCTAATCGCGTACACAGGGCGCCGAACACCACCGCGCACGCTATGAACACCACTTGTCTCGTATTCAGCATCGCTAGAATAGCGACATCTGCTCGCCGAGCTGCTCGGGATCGACTGAACGCAGTCCGAGCGCCCGTTGCATCGAGCGCGCGGAGGCGGGCGAGTGGCCGGCGAAATGATTATTGAAGTACCCGTACACATTGCGGGCGCGGGACAACGCATTGGCCCACGCCTCGATCTCGCGAGACCGATCAACTTGGATCCGCGAGTAGTCGACGAGCTCGCGATCAGGCCCCATCCACCGCACGTACATGAAATCCGCCGTCGGACGCTCGACGAGCGCGAGCATCGTCTTTCGCGGAATCCACCGCGCGTCGGTCAGCGCGAGCGCGACGTGATGCTCGGCGAGCAACGCCAGCACGCCATCATAGATCCAGCCGCGGTGCCGAAACTCGATCGCGACCTCGAGATCGGTCGGCAGTAACGGAAGGAAGCCAGCGAGCGCAGGAAGCTCGTTCGGCTCGAAGTCCGGTCCCAACTGCACGAGCACCGGGCCGAGCCTGGGCCCAAGCTCGCGCGCACGCGCGAAGAATTGGGCGAGGAGATCGCCCGCGTCGCGCAGTCGTCGCTCGTGGGTGATCTCCTGCGGCATCTTGAGCGCAAACACAAACCCAGCCGGACTCCGCTCGGCCCACGCCCGCACTGTCTTGCTGGGCGGAATGGCGTAAAACGTCGAGTCGACCTCGACGGTGTCGAACGCCCGCCCATAGATGCTGAGATAATCCGCCGCGCGCGAGCCGGGCGGATAGAACGGTCCAACCCAGGCATCGTAGTTCCAGCCCTGAGTGCCGATGCGCACCATGCTACGAACTTAACGATACGTCTCGAAAAACCCCGTCCCTTCGCCAGTGAGCACGGTGCCGCCGGCCCGGCCGCCCAGGTGCGCCAAGCCTTTCATCTGGACGAAATGATCGGTGACCGAGGCGTCCTGGATGTCGAGGTCGAGTCGCAACGTGTCGGCCCCGCGGATGTCGATCAACGAGGCACGCTTCGGCACATGACGGTCATCGTCGTACACGATGCGCTCCGGCTGGAACATCGCCCGAAACCCCAACGAGTCGACCAAATAAACAAACACGGGAGTGCTAGTCGCCCCCGAATCCGGCGCCCTCACCCGTCCATAGAGGACACCATACTGGCCCATCCTCGCCGCTCCCCAATCCCAAGTGACGCCCCGCCACACGCCCCAATTGTGGTCGTGGTACGCCTGTACCCGATTGTATTTCTCGCACCGGCCCTCGACGCAGAGCTGTCCAGTCGCATCGGCTATGAGCCCAGGCACGGTGTATCCGGGCGCCCCGGGGAAATACGCGCCCGGGTGCGGCGAGACCACGAGATCAGCCGAGAGGTGCGGTATCCGGACACGAACCGAATAGCGGCCGTCGGGAAGTACACTCACCGACGATGCCCCGATGGCAACGTCCGCGCGAGTCGTAGAAGTCCGCACGGCCGAGAGCGGGACGTCCGCCGTGAAGCGTCGCGCCGGTTGCCCAGTCGCGTGAGTCGTCACGAGCATCCGCGCACCACGCGCGCCGGCCATGAACGTGATAAACGCCCACCGGGCGTGATCACTGGACAACACATTGAAGTAATGCCACTCAGCCCATGTCGGGTCGCCGACCGTGGTATGAAAGTGGTCGATATCATTCTCCAGCTGCGCCTGCGTCGGCGCGACCCAGCGCCGATCCGCGCTGTCGTCGGTCCACGCGCCGGCTGCCAGCACCGGCATGGCGCCGACCGCGCGCTGGGCTGAAGGAATGTCCCCCGCGGCCTCGACCGGGCGCTCGACGCCGTCGGGCGTCGTGAGGTAGAGAAGCTCATCGTCGTCCTGCGGCGCAGCCGCGCGGACGCTGCTCATATGCTTCAACAGCTGCAAATCGACAAACCGCGCATTGTTGATCGACAGAAACAGGCTGCCGAGCCCACCGGTCTTCATGACTTCGATATCCATGCCCTCCGGCAGCACGGTGACGTTCCCGCCGCCCACGAGCCGCTCGTCCTGTGCTTGATCGACCATAGCCTCGCCGATCGAGAGCAGGATGATCATGACGGACACGCCGAGCCCGAACCCGACGAAGAGCAGCAGCGACCGCCAGGGCTTGTACAGAAAGTTGCGAATCGCCAACAGCCGCATCATGCGCGCCGCCGGGTCTCGTCGGCGATGATCCGCCCATCGCGCATGTGAATGACCCGCGCCGCCGCCGCCGCGAGCTCCTCGTCGTGCGTGACGACGATGATCGTCGTCCCCTTGGCGTTGAGCCGTCCGAACAGTCCGATGATCTCGGCGCCGGTATGCGCGTCGAGCTCACCAGTCGGCTCATCAGCGAGCAACAGCGCCGGGCGATTGGCGAGCGCCCGCGCGATCGCCACGCGCTGCTGCTCTCCGCCGGAAAGCTGCGTCGGCCGGTGCCGCTCCCGATCCGCGAGCCCCACGTACTCGAGCAGCTCGTGCGCCCGAGTGGCGCGCTCGGCGCTCCGGACTCCGGCTTCGGCCATCGGCAGCTCGACGTTCTCTCGCGCCGAGAGCGTCGGCATGAGATAGAAGCGCTGGAACACGAACCCGATGTTGTGCAGCCGGAACAGGGTTGCCTGCGTATCGGTCATCGCGCCGACATTGAGGGCGCGGATCGCGACGGTACCGCTCGTGGGCCGGTCGATGGCGCCGAGGAGGTTGAGCAGCGTCGACTTCCCGCAGCCCGAGGGGCCGACGATGGCGACATACTCGCCAGCGGTAACCTCGAGGTCGATGCCGCGCACCGCGCGCACGATCTCGCCGCCGACTGGATAGTCACGTACCAGCGCGCGAGCGCTCAATAGCTCGGATTTCAATAGCGGCCGGGGCGTCGGCGTGGCGATGGCGATCGTCATGCGATAGCCTCGCCGTGCAGCGTGTCCGCGACCGGCAGCGATGCGGCGCGCCAAGCGGGATAAATGCCAGCCAGTGCCCCAGCGGCCGCCAACATACTCATGGCCGCGTACGCGTCACGCGGACGAAACACGAAGAACTGAAACGCCGCGGGCAACCCCGGGAAGTCCGAGAGTATCGCGTTGAACGCGCGCGCGGTGATGAGACCGAGGCCCATGCCGAGAACCGTACCCGCGAGCGCCAACGCAACGCCCTCCAGCACGATCTGCTCGACCACGTGCTGCCGGCTCACACCAATCGCGCGCATGACGGCGATCTCGCCCACGCGCTCATTCACGGACACCGTGACGAGCGTCGTTACGAGCAAAAAGCCGACGCCCAAGCTGATCGAGCCGAGGATCACGGCGAGCTGGCGGAAGTAGCCCATACGCTGGTCGAATTGCTTGAGCGCCGTACCCGTGGAGATGGCCGAGATGCGTGGGATTCTCTGCTCGATCCATTGTCTCACCACGTCGGGATCTACGCCGTCTCGTGCGCGCGCCATGAACAGCGACACCCGGTCCGCGGTCGCGCTTCCGCCCGTCGCTTGCAGCGTCGCCAACGGCACGGCGACGACTGCCTCTCCGGCGGCCGTATAGAAAAATCGCCCGATGCCCGCGATCACGAGCCGGCGCCGAGGGGTATCGTAGCCGAGGGCGACCACGAGCGTGTCGCCGAGCCGCGAATGCGTCGCGTCGGCGAACGCCTGGTTGGCCACGATGCGATCGGTGCCGCCGACGGGTCTGCCGGACAGCAGCTCGTAGTCCGCCTGCACGTCGCCATCGAGTCCGATCGCGACGGTCGTCACGTTGCGATTCGGCACGCGCAACTTGAGTCCGAGAATGGGGCTGATCGCGACGATGTCGGGATTGGTGCGCAAGGTCGCGATGATCTCGGACGCTTGGCCAATCGTCGCCTGCGTATCGAACGGCAGCGTCCCCTTGGGTGCGATGCGCAGTTGGAATCCGCGCACGAGCAGGAGCTTGCGGAACGAGTCGCGCATCCCGCCGGCCAGCATCACCATGTCCAGCAGCAACGCGCCCGACACCGCGACCCCCATGACCGCGAGGAGCGACCGGGCGCGGCGGCGCGTGAGCGAAGCAAAAGCCAAACGGCGTAGCACGGTCAGCGTCCGAGGAGCGCGAGTGGCGGGCGTCGCGCGAGCCGCCTGGCCGCGACGAGTCCGGCGCCGAGCCCGAGCACGATCGACAGCGCCGTCGCGAACGCCAGGATGCCAGGCGTAATCAGCGAGAACACGAGAGGAGTCTGATACACGCCCTGGTAGTGCCAGTTGATGACAATCGATCCCACCCAGCCTACGAGGGCGCCGAGCGCGGTGCCTACCAGCGAAATGAGGGCCGCCTCGCAAACGACCATCGTAATCACCGACGTCCGAGAGATGCCCATGAGTCGCAGTGCCGCGATGTCCCGCCGTCGCTCATCGATCTTGAGCGCCAAGATACAGAGGAGAAAAATCGCGCTGGCGACAATCGTGATGACGCCGATCGCCGCGTGGAACCGCCGCAGGACGCGAAACGTTTTCGACGTGCGCACGGCGATCTCGGCCGACGGATACGCACGAAACCCGAGCGCGACCTCGTTGATCGCCGCGACGGTGCGCGCGCGGTCGGTGCTGACGATCGCGAAACGACTCACCTTGTCCCCGGCGCCGAGGAGCCGCTGGAGATCGCCGAGGTGCAGTCGTACGCGGTAGCCATTGCTCACCACTTCGCTCGGATCCGCGCCACGCCGCGTGATGGCCGCGACGACGAACGTATCGCCCCGGACGCCCGGCTCGCTCGCCAGCACGACGCGGTCGCCGATGCCCAGATGCGCGGTGGCCGCTAAGCGCTCGTCAATCGCGACTGTGGGTTGCGCGCGACTGGCGGGAGCGACCGCGAAGGTCGATGCGATCGCCGCGATCGTCGCGGTCCGCGACCACACGCCGCCAGTCAGCTGTGGGAGCGCGCCATGGACCCCTCGGCGACTGACGGCGATGGGGTTTGCCAACCCGCGCGCACGAGGAGGACCGGGACCATCGACCGATGCCGCACTTCGTTGGCGACGCTGCCGCGCAGGAGGTCCGACAGAAACTTGTGCCCGTGCGTCGACATCGCGATGAGCGAGCACTGCTCGCGCTCCGCCGCGTCGGCGATCTCCTCGGCCGGATCGCCGGTGGCGAGGATCGCGTCCGCCTCGAACCCTTCCGCCTCGAGCTCGGCCGCCACGCGTTCGATGTACGCGCGATCGCTCTTCATCTCCTCGGATTCCCGGAGGTGAAGATGTCGGATGTTCCGGGCCGCCCAGCCGTCCGCGACGTGAATCAGGACGAGCGAAGCACTGCACATCCGCGCGAGTGGGCGGAGGTGGGCGAGAATGCTCGCATCGGCCGCCGAGTGTTCCAACGGCACGAGAATTCGGTCATACATATCGAATCTCCGTCAACCGACCAGCTCGACTAATTGCCGCAAGATGCGCTCCGTCATTCCCCAAACCACGTATTCCCCGTGCCGGAAGCTGGGGACTTTCAGCTCGACCCCCCGAACCACCACCGTGTACTCGACGCTGGCCCCAGGGGCCGTGAACGTCGACAGGGGCACCCAAAACGCGGCCGACACCTCGTCCGAGAGCTCGAGCGGCGGCAGATCGGCGCCCACCGTCGCGACGTAGGGCTGTACGACAATCGGCGTGCCGCCTCGCGGCTGGAGCTCATCGAGCGCCCACACGATCCGACCGTACCGTCTCAGATCGATCCCGGTCTCCTCCAGCGTCTCGCGGACCGCGGTGTCCTCCAACGATGCGTCCTCGGCCTCCTCGCGTCCACCGGGTAGCGCGACGTGGCCGCTCCACGGATCCCCATCGACCTCAGCCCGCTTGATCAACAGCAGCTCTAGGCCGTCCTGCCCCTCTCGTACGACGAGGGCCACTGCGGCCCGCGGGACTGTCACCCCTCGACCTCACCGCCAGCGTCGATCCACGCGCGAAATCCGCCACGCAGGGAGGCGACGTGCTCGTATCCCATCTCCCGCATCGTATCGGCGGCAAGCGCCGAGCGATTTCCGCTCGCGCAATAGATCACCACATTCGCGTCCCGCGGGATCTGCTTCTCGACATTCGTCTCGAGCGTTCCACGGGGGATGAATTTGGCGCCGGGAATGCGGCCCAGGTTCCACTCGTTCGGCTCGCGCACATCGAGGTACACGACCCTTGGCATGCCCTGCGCCTCGGCCACCCCGACTTCGGGGATTCGAGTTTTCGCATCACTGATGAGGTCGCTTCCGGAACGGATCGCCATGCGCAGGAATCTAATCTCTGGATCTCGTCCAGTATCCTGGAATACATTCCAGCATGCCGGACATCAATGAAAGGATCGCCGAGCGAGTGCGAGATCTCAGATCCTCACGCGGGTTGACGCTCGAAGCCCTCGCGCAGAAGAGCGGCGTGAGTCGCTCGATGATCTCACTGATCGAGCGCGCCGAGAGCACGCCCACCGCGGTCGTACTCGAGAGACTCGCGACGGGCCTCGACGTGCCACTCGCGAGCCTGTTCAACGACCCGGCTCCTCGGCCTGACCCGATCTCTCGCCGCTCCGCCCAGCTCCAATGGCGCGACCCGGCGTCTGGCTACGTCCGCCGTAATATCAGCCCGAGCGGAGTATCGTCACCAATCCAGATCGTCGAAGTCGAATTTCCTCCCGGCGCCCGCGTCTCATTCGACGCCGGTACGCGCGCGCACCAGCAGGTGTGGGTGCTCGACGGCTCGATCGAGATACGAGTCGGCCCTGAGCGCTACGCGCTCAACGCTGGCGACTGCGTGGCATTCGTGCTCGATCGCCCGACCGAGTTCTCAAACCCTTCGCGCACGCCCGCGCGTTACGCCGTGGTCATCGCACAATGATCGTCCGGCGATTACCGGCCGTCACCGAATCCCAGATTCACGACCTGGCGCTAGTGCTGATCGACTGCGTTGAGGGCGGCGCGTCGGTGAGCTTCATGACCCCTCTTCCGCTAGCCAAGGCAGAAGCATTCTGGCACCGCGTGGCCGAGAACGTCGCACGCGAAGCGTGCGCGTTGATAGTCGCCGAGGATTCGACCGGCATCGTGGGCACGGTGCAACTTATGCTCGAGCAACCGGAGAACCAGCCACATCGCGCTGACATCGCGAAGCTACTCGTCCACCGCCGTGCGCGGCGCAAGGGCGTCGGCGAAGCGCTCATGCGCGAGGCCGAGCGCGTGGCGCGCGATTGCGGCAAATCGCTACTCGTGCTCGATACCGCGAGCGGCGACGCCGAGCGGCTCTACGTCAGGATGGGTTGGAAGTTGGTCGGGGTGCTCCCAGGCTACGCCCTATGGCCGGGCGGCGGCCTGTGTAGCACGAGCCTTTACTATCGGACGCTCTAAGGTGCGTCACCTGTGGTGGCGCAGCTGACTGGCGGCGCGTGGTCACCGACCGCGACGATCGCGGCGATCGCAAATGCGCCGAGGTCCGCGATCGGGATTTCCCGGGGAGGCCCGAATTTACACCCGACGCGCGCAGCGATTGTGAGGTCCGGCGACGTGAACAGCTAAGCCATGCTGGTCGTCGACTTCATGGCCCGACGATCCTAACACGTCATCGCCAAATCGCGTAGTTCCTCAGCGTGCCAATTTTCGCGCGGGATTCGATCGAGTCGCGCCGCCCGGTCACCAGCGCTCCGTCGATTTGGCCGGACGCGCGCAAGATTGACCGGTTCGCCATTACTCAGCGTGCCACGCCATTACTCAGCGTGCCACGCATTGGTCTGCGAGCAATGTCGTAGCGACTCGCGCTACCGAGTGTCCGCACCTCGGTACTCGGCGATGATTTCGATCTTCCCAACGATCGCCCCATTGAACTGCTCGAGCTCCCCGGCGGGAATCCAGTACTCCGTGTGACTCGATCCGCCTACCTCGCGCACGGGATACGCGCTGAGAAATGCGGTGTGAACACGAAATCGGGTGACATAGCCGACAAAGCCCGATCGCTCGTCGCGAACGTTCCACTTCGAGGCAATGTCGCGAGCGTACTGCTCGCTCAACACCGGATAGAAGATCGGCTGCTCCGGCAAACGCGGCGGGAATGCCAGGTAGTCGGCCGCGGCGATAAGTGCCAGTTCGGCCTTCCCAACTGGTCGATAGAGGGTGGTCAGCCCCACCATGGCGCAAACTTAAGGGGGAAGGCCGGCGACGCCGACCTTCCCCCCGGTGCTGCGTGAGCGAGTACTGCGCGATCAGGTGACCGTGACCGACGGCTGCGCGGGGCAACCGGTCCACGAGGCTTTCACGAGCGTGCCGTCACCGAACTTGATGTCGGCCTCTCCCGAGACAATGTGGGAGGCGTTGTTGTTGCAATTCGTCTGGTCGACCGAGAGCCCGCCTGGCGTGCTCACCTGGAACGACAGATTCGCGTTGAGGTTCGTCGAAGTCACGACGAAGCTCCAGTTGCCGTTGAGATTGAACGTGCCAGCCGGGAGGGAGCCGAACGACGTCAGAATCCCGCCGCTATACGTGTAGGTCGCGGTGCTATTCGTGGTCAGCTTCTCTGACCCGTTGCCGTTTGCGCTATTGGAGATCGTTACGAGGAAACTGCCGTTGCCGGTCTCACTGATCGAGCCCGCGGTGTTCGTGAGCGAACTCTGTCCCGTGAGCACGAAGTCAAAGTCGCCATTGCCGGTGCCGTGCTCGCCGAGCGTCAAGTTCACATTCGCGTTGTAATTCAGATCGGCCGTGTTAGGGGTCGGATCCGCAATCGTCAGCGTCCCGGTGATACTGTCTACCCCAGGATTGAGCGCGGTCACGCATGCCCACGTCGAGGTGGCGTTGCCCGGAACGCCATCGCCATCCGCATCGGTCTGATCGCCGCTGGTCGTAATGCAGGACCCGGTGCCCTGAAAGCGAGGCTCGCGGCTCTTCGGGCTGATCAACTGCATCATCGCCCCACCACGCCGCGCGGCGACGCGGCTGAATCCGAACCCACCGTACGGATCTAGATTGATGAGCGATGAGACGTTTGCCGTGACCTCAGTGACGGCAACGGATTCGAACTCTTGCTGCTGGGCCTGGGACAGTGACTTGAAGTTGGTCGAATTCGGGGCTGTGCTGCTGCTGCCGCATCCCGCAAGCGAGAACACGGCGGCCGCGGTGCTGAGCACCGCAACGGCTGCGAACGGACGACGCATTCGGACGATCTCCGGAGTTTGAAGGGAATTCACGATGCGCATCGCGACGTTGACCAGACGATTTGTCGAGCCCGAACGCCACGTGGAGAAGGAAGTGCCTGACGTATGGGAAAGAGCATAGCCACCATGCCTCACCAGCCAGGCGTATTCAACACTGTTCGCGGTGTACCGATGGCGGCTCCGAGCGCCGCACGCCGCATCGTAGGCCCGTGCGCTCCCTCAGATCTGCCGCCAGCCTACTTCTCAACGTCACGGACGCCACAACATTCTCACCCGTCCTCACCGCCCTCGGTTTTAGCTATGCGCAAAGCATAGAGAAAAACGATCAAGCGGCCATCGGTTTAGGTGGCATAGCCATGACGATGGCCGTCGCCCGTGGCCACGGGGCGCTGCGGGCCCTCGTGGTAACGATTTCGCCAGGCGGTCCGCCGCTCCGTACCGTGGTCGCCACCGTCGCCGACCGTCTGGCGCGGCGATCCCCCCACCTGCTCTGGCTGCTCGGCGTCATCGCGCCGACCAAACATCTCGCGCTCGCGGCGTGGTCAGCCGATCGCGTCCCGCCACGAACTTCGGCCCTGGTCGTCGACCGCACGCACGTCCTGGAGAGCGACGCCGACACGTTCTGCCTCCTTGAGGCAGCGACGACCCTCGCACCGGACTCAGACGGAACGCTGACCCACGCGCGATGGGTCGATATTCTCGGCCGCGAAGCGATCGGGTCACGATTCTACCGCGGTATCGAGCGCGCCGTGAATACGCTTGGCACGACCGGCGTCGCTCGCGAGATCGCGCTCGTGTACACATGCCGACTGTTGTTTCTGGCGTTCCTAGAGTCCAAGGGGTGGCTGGACGGCGACCGTGCGTTTCTGGCACGGACGTTCAGCCAGTGCGTCGCTGGCGCCGGCGGCGTGCACGATCGTGTGCTCCGCCCGCTCTTCTTCGGGACGCTCAATACCCCCGCCAGTCGCCGCGCGCCGCGCGCGTTGGCGTTCGGGCGTATTCCCTTCTTGAACGGTGGACTGTTTACGCCTACACCCGCCGAGCGGCGCGGACGGCGCGTGCGGTTCAGTGATGAGGCGCTCGGCGTACTGTTCGATGAGCTGCTCCCGCACTATCGCTTCACCGCCCGCGAGAACAGCGCCGATTGGTCCGAGTCCGCCGTCGATCCCGCCATGCTCGGGGCGACGTTCGAGTCGCTCATGGCGCGCGCCGAGCGGCGGGCGACGGGTTGCTTCTATACGCCGCGGTCGCTCGTCGAGACCACGACCGCCGCCACCGTCGCGCACCTGATCGCCGGGTCCTCGCTCTCGCCGACCGAGGCGCAGGCGTTCGTTGGCGGTGGCGCGATCGATCCTTCGCTCGCCCCGACTGTGCGTGCTCGCCTGGAGGGCGTGCGCATCTTGGATCCCGCGTGCGGGTCCGGTGCGTTTCTCGTGGCCCTGCTGGAGCTGCTCGCCGATCTGACGGGGCGGCTCGGCGATGCGCGGCCGGTCGCCGAGCGTCGGCGGAGCGTGCTCACGCGATCGATCTACGGCGTCGACGTGAATCCGATCGCCGTGTGGTTGTGCGAGCTTCGGCTCTGGCTCTCGGTGGTCGTCGAAAGCGCCGAGAGCGATCCTCTGCCGAATCTCGACCGAAATATTCGAGTCGGCGACTCGCTCGGCGGCGACCCTTCGGCTAGCGCGACCGTTTCTTTGCCGTGCCGATACACGTCGGCAACGGGCGCGCGGAAGCGGGCATTGCAAAGGACCCTCGACCGCGCCGAACGCACTCTGGCTGTTACACACGCGAAGCGCGTGCTTGATGGTATCCGTCTGCAACGCATCGACCTGATCGCGGCCTGCCGCGGGCGGGATCTATTCGGCGGCCGCATTGAAGCCAAAAAGCAAACCGGAATACTGAGGAGAGAAGCGCGCGCCCTTCGACATGAGATCAGCGCGCTGGAGCGAGGCGGTGCACTCCCATTCTCCTACGCAGTGCAATTCGCCCATGTCGGCGCATTCGATGCCGTCATTGGCAACCCTCCCTGGGTCCGCCTCCACAACATTCCAGCCCCGGCGCGCGAACGCCTACGCACCCGATATCGGGTATTTCGCGACGCCCCGTGGGAGACCGGCACGCGCCTCGCCCGCGCCGGTCGCGGATTCGCCGCCCAGGTCGACCTCTCGGCGCTGTTCGTCGAACGCGCCCTCTCACTCTGCCGCCCAGGCGGCATCATCGCCCTCATTGTCCCCGCCAAACTCTTCCGCGCACTCGCAGGCGGCGGCCTGCGCGAGTTGCTGCTCGGCGAAACGACGCCGCTCGTGCTCGAAGACTGGTCCGGCGCCGAGCCATCGTTCGACGCGGCGGCATACCCGGCTCTACTCGTCGCGCGCCGTGGTCACGCCGAGGGTCAGGTGCGCATTGCGATACACCATCGCCAAGGCAGCCCGCGCCGCTGGGTAGCCCCGCCGTCCGCGCTGCCCTTCGATGCAACTCGCGGGAGCCCGTGGGTCCTGGTGCCGCCGGCAGTCCGCGCCGCGTTCGACGCACTGACCAACGCCGGAACGCCGCTCGGCAACACGCGATTCGGTGCGCCGACGCTCGGCGTAAAGACGGGCTGCAACGCCGCATTTGTCGTCACGCCCGAGTCGATCGACGAGCCGTTCGCGATCGTCCGCGGGCGCGACGAGCGTGGCGGGGTCCGGCGTGGTCTCATCGAGTCATCGCTCCTGCGACCACTGATCCGCGGCGACAGTCTCGCCGCCTGGGTCGTACCCGACCGCGTCGCGTGCGGACGCGAGTGTCTCATCTGGACGTACGGCCTCGAGCGGCTCCCCGATCACGCCGCCGAGTGGCTCGAGCCGTGGCGCCGGCGCCTGCAGGCCCGCTCGGACGCCGGGGGAGCGGCATGGTGGGCCGTGTTTCGCTTGGGCGGCGCGGTCGCGCGAACACCGCGCGTGGTGTGGGGCGATCTCGGTCGCTCTCCTCGCGCCGCAGTGCTGCCGGCGAGCAGCGCGTGCATCGCGCTCAACAGCTGCTATCTCGCCCGGTGTCCTGACCTCACCGACGCGCTCGCGTTGACCGCGCTGCTCAATAGTCCGCTCGCCGCGGCGTGGCTCAACGCCATCGCCGAGCCCGCGCGTGGCTCTTGGCGACGCTACCTCGGCTGGACTGTCGGCTTGCTGCCCATCCCGCTCGATTGGCAACGCGCGCGGAAGCGGCTCGCGTGCGTGGCCGAGCGTGGCGTGAGCGTCACGCCGGCTGAGTTGTGGGACGCGGCCGTCGACGCATACGGCCTCGGCACAGCGGCGGTGGCGCCGCTCGCGGCATGGATCCTCGGGCCGACGCGCTGAGCGCCCGCGCCGCGATCGCGCGCGCGTGGCTCGGCGCTGACGTTACGACTGGTACAATAACGCTCGGCGACATCACGCTGCGGGCGCACCAGGTCGCGGGAGTCGCGAGACTCCGCGCGGCGCTCGCCGAGTATGGTGGGGCGCTGTTGGCCGACGAGACCGGACTCGGGAAGACCTACATCGCGGTGGCGCTGATCGCTGAGGCGAAACAACCATTGGTCGTCGCGCCTGCGGCGCTCCTCCCCATGTGGAGGTCAGCACTGGCCGCTGCCGGCGTCGCGGCGCGATTGCACACGACCGAGGCGCTGAGCCGCGGGCGGATCCCAGCGCGGAGCGACCTCGTTGTAGTGGACGAGGCTCACCACTTCCGCAATCCGGCAACGAGACGATACGCGGCGCTTGCCGGCATCGTAGCGAACGCACGCGTGCTTCTTCTCTCGGCCACTCCTGTGCACAATACCGGCGCCGACATCACGGCGTTGCTAGCGCTCTTCCGCGCGAACCCACCACTCGGCCGCGTCATCGTGCGACGCGAGCACACGAGCGTCACGCGGCCAAGGGTGGCGCCGATGGAGTGGATTCCGACGACGGACGACGAAGAGACGCTGCATGCGATTATTGCGCTCCCGCCGCCGGTTCCCCCGCGGGATGGCGAAGCCGGCGGTGCGCTGGTTGCTCATGGGCTCGTGCGACAATGGGCGTCCAGCGCGGGAGCGCTCACGGCCGCGCTCAAGCGACGGCTGGGCCGCGCGGTCGCTATGGCCGCGACGCTGGAGCACGATCGGCATCCTACGTATCGCGACCTGCGCGCCTGGTGCCTCGGCGAGGGCGCCGTGCAGCTGGCGTTTCCGGAGCTGCTGATCCCTGAGGTGGCCGAGGGAACGCGAGAGCTTCGTGAGGCAGTTGACGCGCACGCGCGCGGCCTCCGCCGACTCCTCGCGCAGATGGCAACGCGACCCGATCCCGACATCGCTCGCGCCGCGGCGCTGCGTGATGTCGTGGCCGGGCGCAAGACGGTGGCGTTCTCGGCATACGAGGACACGGTGCACGCCATCGCGCGGCACCTCGGCGACCGAAGAACCTGTGCGCTCAGCGCCCGTGGTGGCGTCGTCGCCGGCGGGCGGCTTCGGCGGGCCGAGGTCCTTTCGCGATTCGCGCCGGTAGCCACGGGCAGTCCACGGCCGGCCCCCGCCCATGCAATCGACTTGCTGATCGCGACGGACCTGCTGAGCGAGGGACTCAACCTGCAAGACGCCTCGGTCATCGGGCATCTCGACTTGCCGTGGACGCCCGCGCGCATGGAGCAGCGCGTGGGGCGCGCCGCGCGCATCGGATCCCCGCATGAATGCGTGCGTGTCTATGCGCTCGCGCCTCCGGCATCGGCGGAGACCATGCTCGGTGTCGAGCGGCGGTTGCGCGACAAGTTGCAGGCGGCGGCGCGAGCGGTCGGGATCAGCCTCATGCTCTTCCCGCAACCGAGGGCGGCCGGGCTTCGCTCGACGCTCGAGCGATGGGCGGCCATTGATGTTCGCCCAGGGGCACTCGGCGCCATTCGCTCGGAATGCCGAGGGTTTCTCGCTGCCATCCGGATCGGGACCGACACGTTGCTCGTCGCTGATCTCGGCGCGGGAACTACCGACGACCCTGACGTTCTCGCGCGCGCAGTTGCGTATGGCGACGGCGAAGCGATTGCCATCGACCGTATCGCGCGTGACAATGCCGAGCGAGCCATACTCGCGTGGGGCGAAGCGCGGGATATGCAGGGCGTTCGCTCGCGAGACGTTGCTCGGCGGATCGCGGGCATCGTTAGCAGAGCCCGCGCGCATCGCCGACCGGCCGTGGCCGAAATGGCGGCCAGGGCGAGACGAGCCGCCGTACTGCCGCTCGGGGTCGGAGCCGAGCGGGCGCTCGTCGCGCTGGCCGAGGCCGAGATGGCGGATGAGACGTGGTTGGAAGCGATGGCCTCGTTTGCCGACGCGCACGAGCGAGCGACGGATCCGTCGCGTCCGGGCGTCGAGATTCTCGCCATGCTACTGTTCCACCAATGCACGTGAGCGCAGTTCTGTTCGACCTGGATGGCACACTACTCGACACGATCGACCTGCTGCTCGCCAGCGTTCGCTGGGCATTCCGCGACCGATCGGGTCGCGTGCCCACGACCGAGGAGTGGATCGCGGGGATCGGCACCCCACTCGCCTCGCAGATGCGAGTCTATGCCGCGGACGACCGGGATCTGGCTACACTGATCGACGGCTATCGTGAGTACCAACGCGCGCACCACGACGAGCTCACCCGCGCATATGCGGATGCCATCGAGACCGTCGCGCACCTGCACGAAGCCGGGTACCGGACCGGCGTCGTGACCTCGAAGGCCAGCGACATCGCCAATCGCAGCCTGACGTACGTCGGGCTCGATCGCTACCTGGACGTCGTCGTGGGGTTCGACTCGACGGATCGGCACAAGCCAGATCCGGAGCCGGTTCTGTTCGCACTCAATGCGCTTCGGACGGGGCCGGGCGAAGCCATCTTCGTCGGTGACTCGCCCCACGACATGTTCTCCGGAAACGCGGCGGGCGTGATTACCGTAGGAGCCCTGTGGGGGCCGTTCCCACGGTCGGCGCTGGTTCCCGCTTCTCCGCGCTTCTATTTGGACCGGATCGGGGAGCTCCCCGCGCTGTTGAACCGGCTGGCGGCGCTCTAAAGACCGGGTTGGAACCAACATGCAAACCTTATGGGCGGTCGGGCGATCTCAACACACGAGACGCATGGACAGTCCGAACGATGCTCGTGGCGCCTTTTGAGGCGGCAAACGACGCCGAAGCCGCCAGGGCGGCTGAGGCTCGGGACTTGGCGGCCGCCCGTGCGGGCGACTCGCGGGCATTCGAGCAACTGTACCGTACGCACGTAGATCGGGTGTTCTCGCTCTGCGTCCGGATGGCGGGCGACCGCACGATGGCCGAGGAGCTGACCCAGGACTGTTTCGTTCGGGCATGGGAACGGTTGTCGTCGTTCCGGGGCGAGAGTGCCTTTGGCACGTGGCTGTACAGGTTGTCCGTGAACGTGGTCCTGAATGCCCGCAAGACGGCGGGCCGGGCGCGGAAGCGGTTCGTGACCGAGGAAGGGGATGATGAGCGTAGTGAGCCGAGCGGTGAGCGCGAGACCTTCAAGAATCCAGGGACGATCCTGGACTTGGAGCAGGCAGTCGCCTCGCTCCCGCCCGGCGCACGCCGAGTGTTCGTTCTTCATGATGTGCAGGGCTATCGACACGAGGAGATCGCCGAAATGCTGGGAATCACGTCGGGCGGCAGCAAAGCGCAGTTGCACCGCGCCCGGCTCCTCCTGCGCGGCGCGTTAGAACGATGATGACACCTGAATTGCAGTGCGACGCGTTTGACGCGTTGCTCCCCGAGTACCTCGAGCGGTCGCTCGATGCGGCGAGCATGGCCGCGGTGCGACTGCATCTGGCGACGTGCGAGCGGTGCGCGTCGCTGGTTCGCGATCTCGATGACATTCGGGCGCGGGCGGCCGAGCTGCCGTTGCTCACGCCGACGCGGGATCTGTGGCCGGAGATCGCATCACGGCTCGCGACTCCCGTCGTGTCGCTCGACCAGCGCCGCGCGAGTATCGCGAGTCGGCGGCGGCACTGGCTGGTGAACGGCGCGGCCGCCGCCGCGCTCGTTCTCGCAACGGCGACCGGTACTCTCCTGGTGAGCAGGTCGCTGCTGCCGCCCAGGGTCGCGCAGCACAACCCAGATACCGTCACGCTCCCGCCAATCAGAGCCAATGCGATCCCAGTCGCCGAGAAGCTGCCCGCAAGCGTGACGTATGAGAGAGAAATCGACGGCCTCCGGACCATCGTCCGCGACCGTCGTTCACAGCTCGATCCCAAAACACTCGCGGTGATCGAGAAAAACCTGAGCGTAATCGATTCGGCAATCGTCGAAAGCCGCGCCGCGCTGCTGAAGGATTCGTCGAGCGCGTTCCTGGTCGATCAGCTCGACCACGCGCTGGACACAAAGCTCACCCTTCTACGCACCGTGGCGTTACTCCCGGCCCGTACCTGAGCTCAAGATGAAAAAAATCACCCTGACCTGTCTGGCGCTCCTCGCTGCCCCGATCATCGCGGTGGCGCAGGAGCCGCCGACCCCGCCAACGCCCCCGACGCCTCCTTCGCCACCGAACTATTCCTGGAAGGACTACTCGAATTCCTGGAAGGACTACGCCAACTCCTGGAAGGGCTGGGCGAAGAACTGGAAGTCCTACGAGAAAGACCAGGACTACGGGCAGTACAAAGAGTACGAGAACTACGACCAGGACGAGAGGCACGAGAAGTACCGCCACGAGCACGATAACGACGACGAGAACAACGACACTGATGGCGAGACGATCGATACGACGGTCTCGTTCTCGGGCTCCGGGGGGATCGTCGATCTCGGGGTCATCTCCGGCACCATCACGGTCCGCGGCTGGTCGCGCAACGAGGCAAAGATTCACGCGACGAGCGAAGAGGGTCGCATCGACTTTGAGCACAGCGCGAATCGCATTCTCCTCGATGTCCGACAGCACCACGATGGCGACAGCGAGTTCGACGTCACCGTGCCCTTCGGCACCCGGGTGCTCATGCGCAGCAATTCGGGCGACCTGCACTCCGAGGGCGTGAAGGGCCCGATCGAGGTGCGGACCGTGAGCGGCGAGGTCAGAGTCAGCGACATCGTCGGTGATGCGGTGATCGAGGGCGTGTCGGGCGATATTGAGGCGCGCGGCATCGAGGGCAACCTGCGCGTCAACTGCGTGAGCGGCGAGATCCAGCTCTCGGCCATCCATGGCGATGTCGACGCGTCGAGCGTCAGTGGGGACATCGCGTTGCCGAACGGCAAGTCACGCATCGTCCGCATGGAATCCGTGAGCGGCAATCTCACCTACGGCGGCCCCGTGGCCGCCGACGGACGATACGATTTCCACTCGCACTCGGGTGACGTCGCGCTGCGCGTGCCCTCGGATGTGGGCGCCTCGCTCAGCATGGAGACGTTCAGCGGGTCGATCGAGAGCGAGTTCCGCATCACGATCAACGCCGACACGAACAACCATCATTCGTCGGGCCAGCACATCGAGACCACGCTCGGCCATGGCGGGGCACACATTTCGATCGAGACGTTCAGCGGGGATATTCGCCTCGAACGGTCCTCTTCCCAGTGAGAATGAACATGATGCGTAGCGCGTTCGCCCTCGTGATCGCCGTTGCCACCACGGCCGCCACCCTTTCGGCGCAGGCCGTCAATGGCGACACCTCGCGCGACTTTCATTGGAGTGGCAACGTCCCCGGCGGACATTGGCTCCGCGTGCGAAATCTCTCCGGGGCCGTACACGTGCAGGCGGCCAGCGGCAACGATGTCGTCGTCGACGCCCACAAGCGCTGGCGGCGTGGCGATCCGAAGGACGTGCGGTTCACGGTCGAGAAGAGCTCGGATGGCGACGTGCTCATCTGCGCACTCTGGGGCGATGAATCCTCGTGCGACGAGGACGGGTATCATGGGCATTCGCACCACCATCACGGGTGGGATGATGACAACGACGTCTCCGTCGAGTTCACCGTGCAGTTGCCGAAGGGCGTCAACATCGCGACATCGACCGTGAATGGCGGCGTGTCGGTCGATGGCGCCACCGGCAAGGTCGAGGCTAGCGCCGTCAACGGCAGCGTCGAGGCGACGACGCTCGGCGGGCCGGTCGAGGCATCGACGGTCAACGGCGATGTCGAAGTGCATATGCGTTCGACTTCGGACGCCACGCATCTCGAGTATTCGACCGTTAACGGCTCGATTCGAGTGTACCTGCCGACTGAGCTCAACGCTGACATCGAGATGTCGACGGTCAACGGGAGCTTTCACTCGGATTACCCGTTGGCCCTGAGCGGGCGCATCGATCCGCACCACTTGCATGCGGCCATCGGCAATGGCGGGCCGCGCGTGCGGTGCTCCACGGTCAACGGCAGCATCGACCTGCGAAAGGCGACATAAGCACGAGGCACGACGCACGCGGCGCGATCTCAGGGGGTCGCGCCGCGTTGCACGTTCGGGGGGCGTAAGGCTCGGGTTCGCGCCCGTTATGTTACAGCAACCCTGTTTTCAAAGGAGCCACACCAGTGGGCAGTTCCTACGCCATTCCGGCCCAGATAGTCCGGAGCGGCGCCGAGCGAGCGACTCTCGTTCGTCGCACCTACGCCTTGGTCTTTACCGGCATCCTCTGCACGATCGCCGGCGCGGCGTTTGCCGCCACGCAGCTGTCGATTCTGCAGGCCGTCACCCAACACCCGCTGATCGCGGGCCTCCTGATGTTCGCGCCACTCTTCGCGGCCCAGCGCGCCTATCGCAGCTTCCCAGCGAACATCGGCTTCGTGTACCTGTTCACGTTCATGATGGGCGTCTTCCTCGCCCCGATGCTCATCTTCTACGCCCGCGTCCAACCGGGCGTGCTCGGCGAAGCGGGTCTCATCACCGCGACCGCATTCGGCGCCCTGACGATGTACGCCTTCGTCAGCCGTCGCGACTTCAGCGCCTGGGGTTCGTTCTTTTTCACGGGCCTGATCGTTCTGATCGTCGCTTCAGTGCTCAACTTGTTCCTGCACAGCCCCGGCGTGCAGCTCTGGATCGCCGGCGCGACGGTGCTGGTCTTCTCCGGCCTGCTGGTATTCGACACGTGGCGCATCCGGAACATGTATGGCCCCGATGACTACGTGCTAGCGGCCGTCAGTATCTACCTCGACCTCCTGAACCTGTTCCTGGCGATCCTGCAACTGCTGGGCGGGCGTCGCCGCTCGTAGAAGCGAGCTCCCAAACAGTCCCATCCCCGAGCCGCGCCACCGGCCGAAGCCGCAATCGCTCGGCGATAGTATCCGGTGGTGCGGCGTCCGGACTCGGAATGTCGAACGCGACCATGAGCCCATGCGTTCGCGCCAGCCGATCGCCGAACCGACGCAACGTGAGTGGCTCGACCACGGGCGGGAGTCCGTGCGAGCTCCGGCCCGCGTGGAAGTAGAGCGCTACCGGCCAATTCGTGTAAATCGTCCGCCCGTTCGCCGAGTCGCGCACCCAGGCGACGGTCGGCGAAAACCGCCAGTCGGCACTCGCGAAATCGTTCCCGTCCTCGAGCGCGAATTGCACGGCGCCGATGCTCACGACGGCCGAGGCGACGACCCACGCGCCGAGGAGGAGTTTCGTGATGCGCGGCGCTTGGTCCAGCGCGGCGACCACCGCGAGCTCGGCCAGCACGAATAGCGGCGCGAGAATCCGCTCGTCGAACGGAATGTTCGGATCGGCGAAGAGCCGTGATACCACGGTCAGGGCAATCAGACACACGCCGAGGAGCGTCGCCGCAACGATGAGGGGTCGCTTTCGCCACGCGCGCGCGATGGCCAGCGCCACCAAGAGCGCGATGACGATGGCGACAATCCAGCGGAGCGCCGGAGCCGTGATACCGGGCGCAAGCCAATCGCCAACCGTGTCCCCACCCGAGCGAAGCGTGGCGTAGAAGTTTCCATAGGACGCGATGCGCCGAATTTCCGCATGGCGCGATGTCCAGATCCGGAACAGGAAGGCCGCCGGCACCGTGACCAGCACGAGATCGCGCAGGCGGTTGCGCCACGGGACACCGGGTTGGCCGATGACCCACAGGGCCGCGGCTCCGACGACGCCCGCGCCCACGTAGCGGACCATCACCGCCGCGGCGCCGAGCAGCCCGAGCGCGACACGCGATGTCCATCCGGTGCGCGGCATGAGCGCCAACACCGAGACGAGAATCGCCAGAAACAACGGCTCGCTCAACACCGAGAGATGCACGTCGACGACGGCCGGCGTCAGAAAGACGACCGCGACGCCGAGCAGCCCGAGGGCCTCGCTCCCAAGCAGCAGGCCAATGACGGTGGCCGTCACGAATGCCGCCACCGCGATCACCAGTCGCGCGGATTGAATCGGCGGAATCCCGAGCGCGACCCCACCCGCGATGGCGGTCGGGAACCCCGGCGGGAAATGCGCCAGGACATCCGTCGTATCCATCGCCGCCCAGCCGCTCGACGGCACGCGATACGCACCGGTGCGCACGAACGACACCGCGGCGCCGACGTACGACGCCGCATCGGGGTCGAGCCCCGGACCCGGTGGCTTAGTGGCGAACGCGACGAGCACGAACGCGGCCGCGCCGGCGAGGACCGCCGCGACCGCGCGAGACGTACGCAGGCGCTGACCTGTCCCTACGGCTTCCCCGACGAGTCGCGGGCCGCGGGCGCCGGCGCGGAGCTTCTCGGTGGCGTCGCCGTCGACTGATCCTTGAGCCCGGCCCCTTCGATGATCACCTCGACGCGCCGGTTGGCCGCGCGACCGTCGGCGGTCGTGTTCGCCGCGACCGGATTGTCTTTCCCAAATCCGTGCGACGAGATGATCGTCGAGTCGATGCCACCACTGATGAGCGAGGCACGCACGGCGGCCGCCCGCGCTTCGGACAACTTCAAGTTGTACGCATCACCACCGGTCGCGTCGGTATACCCTTCGACCGAGATGTGATGGCTCGGGTACTGCTTCAGCACCGACGCGATCTGCCTGATGTTGTTCTGCGCACTCGGCTTGATCGTCGCCTGTCCCACGTCAAAGAGAATGTCGGACAGCGACAGCACGAGGCCGCGCGCCGTCTCTTTGATGTTCGTCATCTCGCTTACCAGCGACTGCAACTGTTGCATCGCCTGACCGAGCTGCGCGTTCGCCGCCTCGGCCACCTTGTGCAGCGAGTCCGCGCGCGCCTGTGCGGCCGCGCCCTGGGCCTGCGCGAGCGCGAGTTGCTTCGCCATCCGCGCATCGTGCAGGCTATCCGTCGCGCGCTGCGCCAACGCGCGGGCATTGCTGGCCTCGGCCGTCTGCGTCATTCGCAACGCGACCGCCGCGATCCCGTTCACGTACTCCTGATTCTGCGCCTGCGAGAACGCATTCTGCGCCGTATCGATCGCGCCCTTGGCGCGAATCATGTCGCCCTCGGCCCGCCGATCCGCGCCTTGCGACTGCAGCGTCTGGTAGAGCGACTGCGCTTGCGTCAGCGATTCCGGCCGCTGAATTGAAGCCCCGCACGCGCCGAGGACGACCAACGCTGCGGTCAATACGAATCGATTGCGCATCAGTTGCTCCCCACGTTCGCCAGGCGCGCCGCTTCGGCCGCCTTCGCTTTCTCGGCCAGCGCGCGCTGTGCATCAGCCTGCGCGAACGCGGCGTCGGCCGCGGCGAGCCGCGCGGCCAGCGCCGCGCGATCGAGCTTCTTCACCTTCGTGAGCGAGTCGGCCTCGGCCAGGTGGGCGCGAGCCGACGCCAGGGCTTCCCTGGACAGGGAGTCCGCGCCGGCCTGGGTCGCGGCAGCGATCAAGTCCTTGGCGCGCGAGACGTTAGATGGGGCGTCGCCGACGGTTGGCGGGAAGGATCCACCACCTGAGGCACAGGCCGTCACCATGACTATGGCAGCTAAGCAGCGAAGCGGGTACATTGCTCCTACGGTCTTTGTTCGGTATAGTGTGAAGTGTCGCAGACTGTCCTCTTCGATGATATAGCCGAAAGTGCTCCCCGCACACCCTCTACCGAGGGTGCCCAGGCGGACATCGCCTACTACGGAGCAGCGGCCCGATCCGTACTCAATCCGCCTGAGGCGACCGGTATGGGCTACTGGTCGATCAACCCGTACGTCGGGTGCGCCTTCGGCTGCGCGTATTGCTACGCTCGGTTCACGCATCGCTACGTGGTAGATCGCACGCCGATCTCCGGCGCCGAGCAGCTTCCGGCCTGGCTCGCGTTCGAGCGCCAAGTGATCGTCAAACGGAACGCACCGGCAGTGCTTCGCGAGACGCTACGCCACGGGAGCGACCGTCTCCAGGGGCTGATCAAGGGCGAGGCGCTGGTCCTTGGAACTGCGACCGATCCGTACCAGCCAGCCGAACGCCGCTTTCGCATCACCCGCGGCATTCTCGAGGTGCTGGCCGAGCACGGCAACATGCGCATCGTGATCTACACAAAGGGCCCGTTAGTCACCCGCGACATAGATGTACTGAAGCGAATCGGCAGAAGCTCGCGCATCACAGTGCACGTGTCACTGATCACCGCCGATCGTGATCTCGCACGAAGAATCGAGCCACGCTCGCCAACACCGGATGCGCGACTCAGGGCCGCCGGGCGATTGGCCGCGGCTGGGGTCGATGTGGGGATCAACATCGCGCCGATCCTTCCGGGAATCACCGATGATCCCGCATCGCTTGATGCGCTGCTCGCGCGTATCGCGGCGGCCGGTGTCAAGAAGGTCCACGCCGACACACTGCGGCTCCGATCCGACGCGCGACAGCGCTATCTCCCGCTCATCGAGTCCGAGTTCCCTGGGCTTGGGGACCGATATCGCGCGACGTACGCGAAGGGGTATGACGTTGGCGATCGATATCGCGCGGGCATGCACCGCGTGATGGCCCGGTTATGTGCCGCGCATGGCATCGCGTATCCGCGCCGACATTCGTGGAGCCGCGATGAGAAGACGGAGACCGAGCAGCTGGCGTTCGCGGTCTAGTCTAGTCACACTCCGGTGTCATGATACGTGTCGGCTTCCACTCTGCTGGCCCTCAAACAGCGCCTCGCCGCGGTCACGGCGCCCGCCCCGTTTACTGGCTTGCCCACGGGGATCGAGGCGCTGAACCGAGCATTATCGGGTGGACTCCCGCGGGGCCGGCTGACCGAGATCACGGGCCCGCTCGGTAGCGGGAAAACCTCTCTCGTCCGTCACATTGTCACGCACTCCAACCAGCGAGTCGCCTACATCGACGCCGCACGAACGCTCGTGCCGCGCGACTGGGCGCACGTGAGCACGCTGTGGGTCATCCGCCCCCCGACCCCGCAGCGCGGCGCGTGGAGTGCGGACGTCCTGTTGCGGAGCGGGGCGTTCGGGCTCGTGGTCCTCGACAGCGCGCCACCGCTCACGCGCGCGGTGACGATGCGATTGTCGCAGCTCTCGCGGGAGAGCGACGCGGTATTGCTCGTGCTCGGCGAGGATCAACTGCTGCAAACCGGGACCGCCGTTCGACTGCGGGTGAATGCCTGGCGAGTCACGGTCGAAAAAGGCGGGAGTCACGAGATGCTGGAGGTACCACGTGAGCAGAGAGTGGCGCGTCGCTTGTGTACGCATCCCGAGGTTCCCGATCGGCGCGGTGTGGCGCGCACGACGGGACGAGGACGCTCCCCCCGTTTCGCCGAACCGCCTCCATTGGGATGACCATCTCCTCGCGCTCGCCGATCCGACCTCATCGCGCATCAAGACCGCGACGCGCGCGGCCGGTCGGCGGCGCGTGCGCGCGGGGATGACGCTCACCGAAGCGACGGCGCACTGCGCCGAGCTCGATGTACGCGAGTGGGATGACGTCGTGATCACACGCGCGATCATCGATACCACGGCCGCACTGTTGGCGGCGAGTCCACAAGTGACGCCGGCGAGCGGCGCGCCCGGTGTCTGGTGGGTCGGCGCGGGCGGCCTCGATCACGTCGGCGGCGAGCGCGGGCTCGTCAAGTCGCTTTTAGCACTCGCCGGGCAATGGCATCCCGATGTTCGCCTGGCGATCGCGGACTCGTGCGTGGCCGCGCGGGCCGCGACGTGGGGGGATAAGCCCGTGTGCATCATCCCGCCCGGAGGCGATGCGGCGTACCTGGCGACCGCGCCGCTCACGCTCATCCCGATCGATGAGGAGGTTCGCGAGGCGCTCCTGGCTTTGGGACTCCGGACCGTGGGCGCATTCGCGGCGCTCACGGTAACCCAAGTCGAGCGCCGCTGGGGAGACGCCGGACTCGCCGCCTGGCGCCTCGCGCACGGCGAGGACCGTCGCCGGCCCGCGCTCACCCGGATCGAAGCCCGGCGCGTCGTCACTACCGAGCTGCCGACGAGCGTGTCGACGCTCGAGCCCGTGCTGTTCCTCGTGCGCGCGGCGCTCAACCGGCTCGTCACGCAGCTCGCCGCCGACGGTCGCGCCGCCGCGATTGTCGCCATCACGCTGCTCCTGGACGACAATCGCACCGTGACCCGCGAGGCCCGCATGGCGCGCCCGCTCGCGCGCGTCGCGCCGATGTTCGAGCG
>Ga0210409_10001437_pt1 | contig 31374 bp, 20 predicted proteins | sample IncBWH17MmetaG_FD_161649 | JGI IMG/M metagenome (GOLD analysis project Ga0210409, IMG submission 161649) | Forest soil microbial communities from Barre Woods Harvard Forest LTER site, Petersham, Massachusetts, United States - Inc-BW-H-17-M | ecosystem: Environmental > Terrestrial > Soil >...
TCGCGCGCACCCGGGCGCAGCCTGGCCACGCAGATCCGCCAAGCCCTGCTGCTCGGCCTGGCCTACAACATCTACCGCCTGAGGCATCGGTCCGCTCAAAGAGGATGTCAACAGAGCCCAACACTTGCGGAGAGGTTCATATGTGTTGCAGTTAAAGGATTTACGTGAGCGGTGTGTTGGCGAGAGAGTAACGCACTGAGATATGGAGATGTCGCGGGAGTTTGAACAATCGCCTGCATGTTCGCAGGTTGGAAGGTTTGAAGGTTGACAGGTTCGGAACAGCAGAAAGGAATGAAGGCTAGGCTCGAGTGAGAGACGGGCGGCGGGGATGGGGCTCGGGATACACGGGAGAGGATAGCACGGGAGTGGCGAGAGGCTAAGTGTTTTGCAGGGAATGGGGAGGATGGAGGATTGAATGGTTGCGGAGGAGGGGTTAACGGTTCGTTTGACGCGGGGAAAGAAAATCCTTCGGAAAACGTCCCGTCTGTCCCCGATTTCCGTCCCCGATTTCCCTAGATATTAAAGTCTACATCCCTCGGGGTAGAGAGTTGCCTTACAACCTCCGTGGGGGAAATGGGTTTGCGGGGCACGCGAGAGCGATTCAGCTTGAATGCGATTTTGCGCAGGCCGGTAACGGAGGCGTTGTTGGCCACGAAGGGCAGGAGGCGGGCGGCGCGACGCTCGAGTTTCTTGCGCTGGTCGCGGAAACGGGCGCCATCGGCGGGACGATACTGGCTCCAGGCGATGGAATGGACGAAGCCGGACGGACCAAAGCGGTCAGAGCGTAAGACATCCTCGACAAAGACACGAATCGGTCCCTCGAAAGCGTTTAAGGAATCGTGGAGAGCAATCACAGCGCCTTCCGAAAGATAGGGAGAGAAAAGGTCGAAGTCCTCTTTACAGCCGCGGTAGGAGTGGTCGCCATCGATCCAAAGGAGGCGGATAGGGCGATTCCATTCGGCAGCAACATCGCGGGAGAAGGCACGGCGGACTTCAACATTTTGTTCGACCCCCCCGATTTGAGGGAAGCAAGGAACTCGTTGAAGGTAGGGTCCTCATACCCCGGCGGTACGGGGCCCAGATAAGAGAGGCCGGCATGCGGGTCGATGGCGACGACCTGTCCGAGTCCACATCGAGCGGCGACGGAAGCAAGCATGACCGTAGATTTGCCTTTGAAGCTGCCAATTTCGACGATGGCGCCTTGCGCGGGAGTGCAGGCAGCCAGTGCGCCGAGGAAGCGAAGCTCATTCTCAGCAAGAAAACCTGGAATGGAGTGAGCGCGTTGAAACGCGATTTCTATTGTTTGATTGAGATCGTCGGGCAGTCGAATCACCAAACCTGTCCCCAAAGTGGAGTGAAACCAGTTTGAGACTAGCACATGAGGGCGTGTGGCGAATTTTCAAAATGGAGTTGCTGCCGATATGCTCAGTTGAGGGAGAGTTATTTGGCAAACTATTTATGCCTGTCCCAAAATGATGTCAGGGGGAAAATGCGTTGCACCGTGGGAGACTGTGGGAGTCCTTGTGCGGGCACCTGCTTGTTAAGCAACAATTGGGCACAACAGTACGGGTAGGGCGTTGACTCCATGGGAGCTAGCTTCCAGAATGGCGAGACGGGGAAAATATGCCCAAAAACGCCCCGAAAACTGGTATGGGTCAAGAGTCTAGCGCCATCGAACAAGCGATCGCCCGCGCGCTTCGGGATAACCTCGAGCGCATCCAGCGCACTTCGGAAGAGCTGCATCATGCGGTGGGGGACGTGGTGGCGGCTTGCGGCAGCAACAAGCCGACGAATGCGCTGCCGTCGCTGCTCCGGGCGCAAACTTCGGCGGCGGCGCTTGCCGCTTCGCTGGAGGTGCTTTCGCGATTTGTGACCGTGTCCATGCAGACCGGGCCGCGATCGCCGTTGGAAGAGCAGATCACGAATTTAGTTGGCAGAGTGGCTCATGAGCCAGCTACTGCGCCGCAACGCCCGGTACCTGCGCAGCCAGTGCCAATGGCCTCTCATGCTAAAGCCGAACCCCTTGAAGTGGCGGAAGAACCAGAGGAGGTCGAGCTGGAGCTGCCTCCCGAGCCGCCGGCCCTCAGGCCGATGGAGCCGACCGCGGCCGCTCTCGCTACGGAGCCCGAGATCGAGGGGGAATTCAACCTTAGCCGGCTTTCCACGGAAGAGCAGGAATTGCACCGGCGCGCGAATCGCGTGGCCAAAGTTTCGATGCAAGACATAAAAATGCTCCGACCGGAGCAAGTGCGGCTGGGCCGCGAAAAGAAAGATCTCTGCATCCGATTGAAAGATGACATTGAAAAAGCTCATCGCGAATACGATCGCCGCTTCAAACCCATCATGGATCATCCGGTGGACTACTTTTACCGGTGGATGGTGGAAATCCTTGCCGATGGCGACCCGCACGCCCTCGGCGAATATCCCTACGCTACCCCGGCGCGCCATCACTAGTCACACGGCTTTCGGACACTTTTGTGGCTCTTCCAAAAATGCCGTATCATTGTGTTCTTCTATGCTGAAGTCTTTGATGGCGTTGACGCTTGTGGCGAGCCTGTCGCTGGGCAGCGCGTTCGGTGCTGTTACGCAAACGCCGCAGCAACAGCACAAGCGCAAATCGAAAAAGCCGAAGACGCCTGCTTGCCAGACGGGCTGCAAGGCGGAAACGTCCACGCCGCAAGTGGCTGCCGACACACCGGAAGACCAAGCCGCGCAAAGGGAATTAGCCGATTTGGCGCGAGCACTGCACAACGTCACTCCTGGCGCTTACGAAAAACTCTCGGCTTTCGCGGTCAAGAACACTACCAACGTCTGGGGAGCGCGGGCGGCGCTGGCCCTTGGCTACGAAGATTATTCGAAGAACCGCAGCGCGCAGGGTCTCGGCTGGCTGCTCAAGGCGCAGAATGACGCGCTGCTCCGCGAGTACGCCCTGTATTGGACGGCGCAAGAGCAACGTGCCCTCGGACGCACCGCCGAGGCCTACAAAGTTCTGCAAACGATTGAGCACGACTATCCCAACACCGCGATGCGCGAACAACTGCTGGAAGCGTTTGCGCCCACGGCGGTTCAGTTGGGGCACACGCAGGAAGCCATTGATGCGCTCAACGCGTATCCCGCCACGACGTCGAACACAACATTGCTTATGGATCGCGCACATGCCTATCAGGTGGCGCATCAGCTTCCGCGCGCGGCGAAGGATTATCAGACACTCTTCTACAAATTTCCTCTGAGCGATGAAGCGAAGCCCGCAGGATCTGCTTTGACGCAGATCATGCACGCGATGGGAAAAGAGTACCCGTATCCCGGCGTGGAGATGCAGGAGCAGCGCGCGCAGGCGTTCTACGACGCGCACAAATGGAAGGAATCGCGCGGCGAATACGAGAAGCTTTTGACCATGCTGAAGGACCCGGCGAATCCCACGCGGCAGCGCGCGCAACTGCGCGTAGCCGAATGCCGCGTGCAATTGAAGGGCTCGCCTTCGCTGATTTCCTCTGTTAATACGCCCGATCTAGAGGTGGATGCGGAGCGGCTCTACGCTTTGTCGCAAGCCGAGCGCACGGCGAAAAAAGAATCCGAGATGCTTTCCGCGCTGGCCACCCTGGCGCAGAAATATCCCGTGAGCAAGTGGAACGAAGATGGCTTGATGGCAGCGGGGAACTACTATTGGGTGGAACTGGACCGCGTCAAAGCCGCTGCCTACTATCAACGCGTGTTGGACAGCTTTCCTGGCGGGAAGTACGCCTATAACTGCGAATGGCGCATTGCGTGGGTTGCGTATCTGAATCGTCAGCCGGATGCCGAGGACCGGCTCTCGAACTTCCTGCTGAAATATCCCGTGGCTGGCAATTCCGTGGATGCCCTCTATTGGCTAGGCCACATTGCGGAGCGAGGCGAGAATCCCGCGCGCGCGCGCAGCTATTACGCCAAAGCCGTTGAACGATTTCCGCAAACGTATTTCGGCAATGCCGCGGCAGCGCGCGTCGCCAAGCTGGGCCCTGGCGACGAGAGTCCCGTGGAGGCACTCGAAAAGATTCCGCCACCGCCGGCGCTTCGGCCGTTTGACGAGCCCATCCCGGTTGCGGCCGAAGATCGCTGGGCGCGCGCTCAGGCGCTGCGCAGTATCGCTTTCGATGCTTCCGCGGAGCAGGAATTGAAGAACGCCTACTTCGCGACGTCTTCGCCGCGATTCCTGCTGGAAGCCGCGCAGGCTGCTTTCGATCAAGGACACTACGGGGCGGGCATGGCGTATGCGCGCATCGTCGTGCCGAACTTCGATGCGCGGAAGATGAGCGATTTGCCGGTCGCCGCATGGAAGGCGCTGTATCCGCTCCCGTATGAAGCCGCGTTGCGCCGCGAAGCCGCAAAGAATGATTTCGATCCCATGTTTGCCGCCGGCCTCATCCGCCAGGAGTCCACGTTTCAGGCGGATGCCGTTTCGCACGCTAACGCCATCGGTTTGATGCAAGTCCTGCCCAAAACGGGGAAGCTGCTCGCCAAGCAGCTCAAGGTTCGCTATACCAAGGACAAACTGTTCGAGCCCGAATACAACATCGAACTTGGGATGGCCTACATCGCCAATCTGGTCCGCCTGACCGGTTCACGCGAGTCCGCTGCCGCCGCCTACAACGCGGGCGAGGACCGCATCGCCGCCTGGAAAAACGAGCGCAACTACGAAGAGATTCCGGAACTCGTCGAATCCATTCCTTTCACGGAAACACGCGATTACGTGCAAATCGTCTTGCGAAACACGGAAGTCTACCGGATGATTTATGGTCAGCCGAGCGTGGCGCTGCGAGCGGCCGCGGGCCACGCGCGCTGACGAAGAATTCGCAATCGAGCGTCTTACGTTTTGTGCGGGTGCAGCGAGCTGCGCCACTACAACAAGATATTCAATCTCTTGAGAAGGTGAAATGAGTTCCCCCGACCCCAAGATGGCGCATATTTCGCGGCGCATGCTTTCGGCCAAGGCCGAACAATTCACTGAATCCGTGATCCGCGAAATGACCCGGCTTGCGCTGAAGCACGGCGCGGTCAATCTCTCGCAGGGTTTCCCGGATTTTGCCGCGCCGGAAGAAATCAAGGAAGCCGCGCGGCAGGCCATCAGCGACAACATCAATCAATATGCGATCACGTGGGGCGCGAAGCCGCTGCGCGACGCCATCGTCGAGAAATTCGAGCGCACGCAGGGCGTCAAGTACGACCCGGAGCGCGAAGTTACCATTTGCTGCGGCTCGACGGAAGCGATGATGTCCACGATGATGGCGATCATCAATCCCGGCGATGAAATTGTTGTGTTCGAGCCGTTCTATGAGAACTATGGCCCTGATGCAATCTTGAGCGGCGCTACGCCGCGCTTCGTGAAGCTCCGCACTCCCGACTGGTCTTTCGACGAAAAAGAGCTCGCGGGGGCTTTTGGGCCGCACACCAAAGCCATCATCCTTAACACGCCCAACAATCCCACCGGCAAGGTATTCACGCGCGCGGAACTGGAATTCATCCGCGATCTTTGCGTGCGCTGGAACGCCTACTGCATCACCGACGAAATCTACGAACACATTCTCTACGACGGAGCCGAGCATATCTCCATGGCGCGGATTGATGGGATGCGCGAGCGCACGATTGTCATCAACGGACTCTCGAAAACGTACAGTGTGACGGGATGGCGCGTCGGCTGGGTGCTTGCGCCGCCGGAGCCCACGCAGCCCATTCGCAAGGTTCACGATTTTCTGACGGTGGGCGCTGCGGCTCCCCTGCAACAGGCCGGCGCTAGCGCGATGCGCTTTCCGCAGAGCTACTATGATAAACTCGCCGCGTCTTACCTGGCGAAGCGCGAACGCCTGCTGAAAATTCTCACCGCCGCGGGCTTCACTGTCTTCAAGCCGCGCGGCGCGTATTACATCATGACGGACATTTCTCGCTTTGCGGATCCAGACCCGGTTCGCTTTCAGGCCGAGACGAAAGACGTGCGCTTCGCAAAATACCTCGTCGAAAAGATCGGTGTCGCGGTCGTCCCCGGCTCCAGCTTCTACAACGACGCCCAAGATGGCGCTTCGCAGGTCCGCTTCACCTTCTGCAAAAAAGAAGAGACCCTTGCCGCCGCCGAAGAACGCCTTGCGAAGCTCCACGTCTGACCTTTTTTCTTCGGACCATTCCTCCTCCGATTCACAGCACGACGCATTGCTATGCGCTGCGTTGTAAACTCTGTGTTAGAATCCGCACTCGACAATCCATATGCCGGAAAAGCTAGAACTCATTCGCGCCGATTCGCGCTTGGAATCCACCGCCGATGGCGCAGCTTTTGACATCTCCGCAAGCGCGAGCCGCACGTTTCTTTGCCGCCTCATCGTCACGGAACAAATTGAGCAGGAATCGCTGGACGTCTCGATCTGGGGTTCTGCTGATGGGGAAACGTGGCCGAAAAAGCCGCTGCTCAAGTTGCCGCAGCAATTCTATCGCGGAACGACCAAGATGGTGCTTGATCTGTCGCTACGCCCCGAGGTGAAGTTCATCCGTGCCCGCTGGGAGCTCAATCGCTGGGGCCGGGTGGCACCGACGGCGATGTTTGTTGCCGGGATGGATCTAGTGGAAGTCCCGCCGATGTCGCGCGAAACTCCTACCAAGCGCATGGCCTTGGCGACAGGATAAAGCTCTGCCAATTCCACGTCATGCTAGCGGAGAAAAGTGAATTTCCGCGCTAGTTTTTTGGCATTGCAATTCAGGTTCTAAATTTTATATAAATTATGCAATTTCAGATACTTCAGGGGTTTTTAGGGGTAGGAGACTGACGGTCGGTTGCCCTGTGGTGGTTAGCCCCCTACCCCGCGAGTGGTCTTGCCTATATAGACGAGGGCAGCCCTCAATTAGTTTCCTGCTGGCATGAAAATAGTTTGTGGGCTGCCGGACCCTATTCCCCGATTGGCACGGTGTCCAGATACCGGGCTACCGCTACTTTCCACTGGAACTTTTGCTGAATGGCCGCCTGCAGAGCTTGCGCAGCCGCCGGCTCGCCGTGGGTCAGGTACGTCTGCTTCGGCGGGGCGGGCAGCCCGGTCAGCCAGTGCAGCAGCTCGCTCTTTCCGGCATGCGCTGAGAACTGCCCCATTTCCACGATCTCCGCGTAGACTGGCACATCCTGCCCATAAAGTTTGAGCGATAAAGCGCCCTCCTGCAACGCCCGGCCACGCGTCCCTTCCGCCTGGAATCCTGCCAGGATGACCGCGTTGCGCTTGTCCGGCAGTCGCTGCGCGAGGTGATGCAGCACGCGCCCGCCGCTGACCATGCCGCTGGCGGAAATGATGATGCAGGGGGTCTTGACGTTGTTGATGGCCTTCGATTCTTCGACGGAACGCGTCAGATGAAATTCATGGACGTCCAGAGGATCGCCCTTGCCATCGCTGCCTTCTTCCTTCACATAGTCCAGGTCGTGATCCTCTTTGTATTTCAAATACAAATCGGTTGCGCTCAGTGCCATCGGGCTGTCCACGTACACGGGCAGGCGCGGAATGCGCTGCTGATCCTCCAGTTGGCGCAGATAGTACATGAACGTCTGCGTGCGGCCGATCGCGAAGGAGGGAATCACGATGGAGCCGCCGCGGTTCACCACGCGGTTCACGATACCTGCAAGCAGTTCCGCTGGATCGCCATCCGGATGCTCGCGGTCTCCATAGGTGGATTCGCAAATCAGCACATCCGCGTTCGACGGTGGCGTTGTGGGATCTTTCAGAATTACCTGATTGTATCGCCCAATGTCGCCCGAGAAGACCACGACGGTCTTTTTGCTGCCCTCAGTGATGGTGAGTTCCAGGCTTGAAGAGCCCAGGATGTGTCCCGCATCGTAGGATGTGACGTGAAATTCGGGGCTGATGTCGACCGCGCCGCTGCGTGGCATGCTTTTGATCAGCTTCAGCGCGGGATCCACGTCCGCCGTCGTGTAGAGCGGCTGCGGGTTCACGTGCCGGCTGTCTTTGTGCGCCTGCGCGTGCAGCGTGTCCTCTTCCTGCAGATGAGCAGAGTCCTTCAGCAGAAGGGTCGTCAGTTCGATGGTCGCTGGATTGGCGTAAATCGGTCCGTGATAGCCGGCTTTTACGAGCACGGGCAGCCATCCTGTGTGATCCAGGTGCGCGTGCGTGAGCACCAGATAGTCGATCGTCTTCGGATCGATGGTCAGCGGTTTGTAGTTGCGGTCCTGCAGCTCTTGCGAACCTTGAAAAATCCCGCAATCCACCAGCAGCCGCTTGCCCGCCGCTTCCACCAAATATTTCGAACCCGTAACGCTTCCTGCCGCGCCAAGAAAAGTCAGCTTTGCCATAGGCCTGACATTCTACAGAATTCGAGCCAATGGCACATCTCGACGCAAGAGCGCCTCCATGCGTCCAGCGTTTTCGCAAAAGAAAGCGGAGTGAATCCTTCGATTCGCTCCGCTTTCCTGCTTCGACTTATAACTTAAAACTCACAACTGAAAACTATGTTCAGTCGGCCGCGCTGGCTTGTTTCGCCTTTGCGATGACCGATTCGATGTTCAGGCCCAGGCCCTTCGCCACGCCAGTTCCATATGCGGGATCGGCTTTGTAGAAGTGCTGGATTTGCAGTTCCTGGATGCGTTGCGGGACGCCATTGCCCAGGCTGGAGACGATGTTGTCAATCAACCGCTGCTTGGCGTCCGCGGGCATGAGCCGGAAGAGATTTCCGGGCTGCGTGTAGTAGTCGCTGTCGGCGCGGTGATCGTGCCGCGCTACCGTTCCGCTTACGGCATGCGGCCGCTCCACATATTTCTTGTCCTGCGTGGGCCCACCGAAGCTATTCGGCTCATAGTTCACTGCCGAACCGCCGTTGCCGTCAAAGCGCATGGCGCCATCTTTGTTGTAGGTGTGATACGGGCACTGCGGCTTGTTCACCGGCAGGGAATCATAGTTCACGCCCAAACGGTAGCGGTGCGCGTCCGGATAGGAGATCAAGCGCGCCTGCAGCATCTTGTCCGGCGAAAAGCCCATGCCCGGCACAACGTTGCGCGGTTCGAATGCCGCCTGCTCGACTTCCGCAAAATAATTTTCCGGATTGCGGTTCAATTCCAGTTCGCCGACTTCATGCAAGGGATAGTCCTTGTGCGGCCAAACCTTGGTCAGGTCGAACGGGTTAATGTGATACGTTTCCGCATCCTTTTCCAGCATGATCTGCACGGACACGCGCCACTTCGGGAAGTCGCCCTTCTTGATCGCGTGGAAAAGATCGCGCTGCGAATAATCCGGGTCCGTTCCTTCCAGCGCGCCGGCTTGTTCTCGGAAGAAATTCTTAATCCCTTGCTTGGTCTTGAAGTGCCATTTCACGTAGAACAGCTCATTCTTCGCGTTGATCAGGCTGAAGGTGTGGCTGCTGAAGCCGTCCATGTGCCGGTAGCCGTCCGGAGTGCCGCGGTCGGAAAAGAGAATGGTCACCTGGTGCAGCGATTCGGGCGAGAGCGACCAGAAATCCCACATCATCGTCGGGGATTTCAGGTTGGTCTCCGGATCGCGCTTCTGCGTATGGATGAAATCACCGAACTTCAGCGGGTCGCGAATGAAAAAGACGGGTGTGTTGTTTCCCGTCATGTCCCAGTTGCCTTCCTCGGTGTAAAACTTCAGCGCAAAGCCGCGCGGGTCGCGCGCCGTATCCGCTGAACCCTTCTCACCGCCCACAGTCGAAAACCGGATGAAGGTCGGCGTCTTCTTGCCGACGGCGTTGAACAGTTTTGCTGTCGTGTACTTGGTGATCTCCGCGCTCGTGCACACGAAATGTCCGTGAGCGCCCGAGCCCTTCGCGTGCACCACGCGCTCGGGGATGCGTTCCCGGTTAAAGTGCGCCATCTTTTCGAACAGCAGGAAATCTTCGAACACCACCGGCCCGCGTGGCCCCACGGTGAGCGAATTCTGGTTGTCGCCTACCGGACGGCCCGCGTCTGTAGTCATGATTGTCTTTTTCTCTTCCGCCATGAATCCTCCTCAGTTCGATCGCAGTGGCCGCGCAAGGCAAGTCCGCTGGAATCGCAACCACAATAGTGGAGGGCCGCGACCTATACATCCAATATATAGTTCGGATAGGATGGATAGGCATAGCCTATGGAGCTCCATCAACTTCGCTACTTCTGTGCTGTCGCCGAAGCCGGCAACTTCAGCCGCGCCGCGGAGCAATCGCACGTCTCGCAGCCGTCGCTCTCGCAGCAAATCATGAAGCTGGAGGACGAACTTGGCGCACGCCTGTTCGATCGTCTCGGCCGTTCCGTGCGGCTCACCGACCTTGGCAAGACCTTTCTCCCCCGGGCTCGCGCCGTTCTTCGCGAACTGGAGGCCGCGAGAGGTGATGTCGTCGAGCGAAAAGATTCGATCAGCGGCCTCATTACCGTCGGCGTGATTCCTACTGTGGCACCCTACTTTCTTCCTTCGCGTCTTACTTCGTTTTCACGAAAATTTCCGCAGGCGGAACTGATCGTCGTGGAAGAGATCACACCCGTCCTCCTGGACCGTCTGCGCGCCAGCACCATTGACGTCGCGATCCTCGCGCTTCCCATTCGCGGCCACGAATTCGAAACCACGCCGTTGCTGACGGAGCGCCTCTTCGCCGCGCTTCCCAAAAATCACAAGCTCGCCAAGCGCCGCTCGCTCTCTCTGAAAGATCTCCGCTCCGAACCGTTCTTGCTGCTGCGCGATGGCCACTGTTTCCGCGACACGGCCGTCGCGGCCTGCGATCGTGCGCGCCTGCATCCGCAGGTTATTTTCGAAAGCGGGCAATTCAGCAGCCTGCTCAGCATGGTTAGCGCGGGCATGGGTGTATCCATCGTTCCGGAGATGGCCATCGAAAAGAAATCGCACTGCCGCTACGTCCACATCGCCGACGAACAAGCCAGCCGCACCATCGGCACAGCCGTCCTTCGCGGCCGCTCCCTCACGCGCGCGCACCACGCCTTCCTCGCCCATCTCCGCGGCGCCTGAACCTTATTTTTATTGGATTCATCCTCCATGCAAATTCCGCAATGCGCTTTTCCGCGCGTTGACTTTTCTGCGCGCAACCCATAGCATTTTCTGTTCGCCTGCGGCCGTCATTCCCGCAGTTCTGCCGCAATTTCTGCCACACCCATCGGAGGAAGTATGCCCATCAAGGTCGGCATCAACGGCTTCGGCCGCATCGGACGCAACATCATGCGCACCGCGCTCGATGACAAGGACATTCAATTTGTAGCCGTGAACGACGTGACCGATGCGAAGACGCTCGCACACCTTTTGAAGTACGACTCCGTGCTCGGCAACTTGCCGCACAGAGTCACGCATACCGAGGACTCCATCGCCGTGGAAGGCAAGAGCTTTAAGGTCTTCAAGGTCAAGGATCCCGCCCAGATAGACTGGGCCTCCGTCGGCGCGGAGATCGTCGTGGAATCCACGGGTCTCTTCACCAAAGGCGAAGAGGCCAAGAAGCATCTGCGCGCGCCGGTGAAGAAAGTCATTATCTCCGCTCCGGCAGACGGCCCGGATGCCACGTTCGTTCTCGGCGTCAACGACAAAACCTACGATCCCGCGAAGCATCACGTCATTTCGAACGCTTCGTGCACCACCAACTGCCTTGCTCCCGTCGCCAAGGTTCTCCAGGAAACTTTCGGCATCCACAGCGGCACCATGACCACCATCCACTCCTACACCAACGATCAAAAACTGCTCGACCTGCCGCACAAGGACCTGCGCCGCGCCCGCGCCGCGGCTATCAACATGATTCCGAGCTCGACGGGCGCCGCGAAGGCGTTGCACCTGGTCATTCCCGAATTGAAGGGCAAGCTTGACGGTTATGCCATGCGCGTGCCCACGCCCAACGTCAGCGTCGTGGACCTCACCGTTTTCGTGGACAAGCCCGCCACGAAGGATTCGGTCAACGCTGCTCTGAAGGCGGCTGCAAATGGCCCGATGAAAGGCATTCTCGCCTACACCGAGGAGGAGCTCGTCTCCGCCGACTTTAAAGGCAATTCGAATTCGTCCATCGTAGACTCCGAATACACAAAAGTCGTCGGCGACCGCTGCGTGAAGGTTCTGGCTTGGTACGACAACGAGTGGGGATATTCCTGCCGCTGCCGCGACCTGATCAAGCTCCTGGCGTCTAAGTTTTGATACGGTTTATCAGTAATCAGTTTTCAGGTCACCGTAAGAACACAACAAGTCGTGGAAGAAGCGAGAGAGGCAAAAGCACAATGAACAACAGGAAACTTTTGCGTTTTTCTATCTGACTAAAAACTAAGAACTAAAGACTGACAACTGAAATCATGACCAAGCTCACCATCAACGACCTCGACCTCCGCGGCAAGCGCGTTTTCATCCGCGTGGACTTCAACGTTCCATTGAAAGACGGCGTCGTCACTGATGACACGCGCATTCGCGAAACGCTTCCCACGCTCCGCCTCGCCATTCAAAAGGGCGGCCGCCTCGTGCTCGCGTCGCATCTCGGCCGGCCCAAGGGCGGTCCAGATCCGAAATATTCGCTTCGGCCCGCCGCGAAAAAACTGGAGGAGCTTCTCGGCAAGCCGGTGGCGTTTGCCCTCGATTGCGTGGGCCCCGGAGCGGAAGGCCAGAGCAAGGCCTTGCGCGATGGGGAAGTGCTCGTCCTGGAAAATGTGCGCTTCCACGCCGAGGAAGAGAAAAACGACGAAGCCTTTTCGAAACAGCTCGCCGCGCTCTGCGACGGCTTGTTTGTTTGCGACGCCTTTGGCTCCGCGCATCGCGCGCACGCTTCTGTCGTCGGCATCACGCGCTTCGTTCAGCAGTCCGCCGCAGGTCTGCTCATGGGAAAAGAGCTGGCCTACCTCGGCAAAGCAATGACCGCTCCCGCGCGCCCCTTCGTCGCGATTCTCGGCGGCGCCAAAGTGAGCGACAAAATCGAAGTCGTCGAAAACCTGATGAAAATCGCTGACGCCATGCTCATCGGCGGCGGCATGGCCTATACCTTTCTGAAAGCCGACGGCCAACCCATCGGCAAATCGCTCGTCGAAGACGACAAAGTGGACCTCGCGCGGCGCTTGCGCGAAGAAGCGCAAAAGAAAAAATTCGCGCTTCTCCTTCCGGTGGATCAAGTCGTCGGCGCGGAGTTCAAAGCCGACACGGCCACGCAAACCGTTTCGGTATCCGCCACGCCCGACGGCTGGATGGGCCTGGACATCGGTCCTAAGACCATCGAAGCCTATCGGCAGAAAATTGCGAACGCTAAAACCATCGTCTGGAACGGTCCCATGGGCGTGTTCGAAATGCCTGCCTTCGCTAAGGGCACTCTCGAAATCGCCAAGGCCGTCGCTGCCGCAACCGGCAACGGCGCAATCTCCATCGTTGGTGGCGGCGACTCCGTCGCGGCCGTTCATCAGTCCGGCCTCGCGGATAAGATTTCGCACATTTCCACCGGCGGCGGCGCCTCGCTCGAATTCCTCGGCGGACGCAAGCTTCCCGGCGTCGAAGCCCTCACCAACAAATGATCCCTACTCTTCTCTGTGAACTCTGTGTTCTCGGTGCCCCCTGCGTTAGGGTTTTTCTTTCGGAGGTCTTGACATGCGACGTCGCGTAATCGCCGGCAACTGGAAAATGTACAAAACGCTCGCGGACACGCGCACTTTTTTCTCTGCGTTCCTCCCGCTCGTCGCCGGCGAAAAAAACTGCGACATCGTCGTCGCCCCGCCGTTCACCGCCATCTCCACCGCGGTCGATCTGGCCAAGAATTCGAACGTCGCCATCTCCGGTCAAAATGTTTCGTGGAGCAAGGAAGGCGCTTTCACCGGCGAAGTTTCCGCCGCCATGCTTCTCGAAGCCGGCTGCCGTTACGTGATTATCGGCCACTCCGAGCGCCGCCAGCTTTTTCGCGAAACCGATGACAACGTCGCCAAGAAGTCTTTAATCGCTTTGGAAACCGGCCTTATTCCCATCGTTTGCCTCGGCGAAACGCAAGAGGAGCGCGACGCGCACCTGACCGAAGAAGTTCTCCGCCGGCAATTCAGCGGCGGCCCCGGCGCGTTGACCGCCGACGAGTTCTCCCGTATCCTACTTGCATACGAACCGGTTTGGGCCATCGGCACGGGCCGTACCGCGACGCCGGAAATCGCAGCCACTGCCCACCGGTTTTTGCGGCGATGCGCGGGGGAGCAGTTTTCCGTCCGTCATGCCAGCGCCCTCCGGATTCTCTACGGCGGCAGCGTCAAGCCTGACAATATTCAGGGATTGATGGCGCAGGAAGAGTTGGATGGCGCGCTTGTGGGCGGAGCGAGCCTCGATCCGAAGTCATTTGCCGCGCTCGTGAAAGTGGCGTAGCGAATTTTTGTGGGGCCGCGGTTGAGCCGGGAGATTTTGTTTTTTCGACTTTTGCAGGCGGGTTTGCGCCGCCAAATTTTTCGTGAGGGTTGGATATGCCACGTTGGATGAAGTGGGCCGTCGCATTGTTGATCGGCTTCGGCATTATTACCGTGGGCTTCCGGTTCGCCGGATGGCTGCTGACGGGCTTTTTTATTTTGAATTGTCTGGTGCTGATCATCGTGGTGCTGCTGCAGAGTGGTAAGGCCGCGGACCTCGCCGGCGCGTTCGGCGGCGCAGGCAGCCAGACGGCGTTTGGTCCGCGCGGCGCGGCCAACGTGCTCTCGCAAGCCACCACGTGGTGCGCCATCATGTTCATGCTGTGCGCCATGGCACTGGTGCTGCGCACCGATCAGGGTGTCGAGCAGGGCGGTTCGGTCTTGCAAAATGTCTCGAAGCCCGCGCCGAAACCCGCCCCGGCGAAAACTCCAGCTGCACCTGCAACCGCGCCGGCAACAACTCCCGCCGCGCCGCCGTCCAGTGCGCCACCGGCAGCTAAATCGCCGGCGGCACAGCCTCCAGCACAGCAGGCTCCGGCAGCTTCGCAGCCCGCACCGGCGCAGCCGAAAAAGCCTTAACCATTTTTTGTAGAGGCCGGGCTTAAGCCCGGCCTCTACAAATTCCAATCTCAACGATCCCGTAGCGATTTCTCTCGTAGTGGCAGACCGTTCTTCCTTTTCAATCCCGTCATTTGACACTCCACACCGTTGCCTTTACGATGGAACTCAATGCGGTCGTGGCGGAACTGGCAGACGCACTAGCTTGAGGTGCTAGCGCCGCAAGGCATGGAGGTTCGAGTCCTCTCGACCGCACCAAGTTTTTGCCTCTAACGAGACTTTGCCTTGAGCCGACACGTCTCCTTAGCGTTCTCACCATTCCTCGCTCACAGAAAAGCCTTTTCGCTCTCTAAGGCAATCCATGCCGGTCTCTCTGCGAGATCGAGCCGGCTCCGATTCCAAGCTCTGGCAGTGGCCCTTGCGTTTTCCCCGCCGATGTATTCTATTTGTCTCGCGTCCGGCAGAATGGTTCCCCTCCGGGTCGCCAGGGGTCTCCAAAGCGGGCATGGCTTCTAACGACAGCGGCGCAAATCAGCCGGAAATGCCCCGGGTGGGATTGCTCGGTCGGGCTCTCTTGAACAGCGATCACAAGACCATTGGCCTGCGATATCTCTGGCTGGCGCTATTCAGTGTGTTTCTCGGCATGGCTATGTCGCTGCTGATGCGCATCCACCTTGTGTGGCCGAGTGTGCATCTTCCGTTCTTTTCCGGGCTTGCTGGGACACCCGATCGCTACGCGGCCCTTGCGACGCTGCATGGTTCGCTGATGGTTTTTTTGGTGCTTACGGCCGCGCCGCAGGCGGGCTTCGGCAACTATTTCCTGCCGCTGCAAATCGGCGCGCGCGAAATGGCGTTTCCCGCGCTGAACGCGCTTTCGTTTTGGGCCACGGTGGCTTCGCTCTTCGGGATGACGGCGGCGTTTCTGATTGCGCCGCGAGCGGGGATCACGCTTTGGATCGTGGGTGTGGCGATTTTCTGCGGCGCGTCGCTTCTCAATGCGCTCAATTTCAGCGTTACGACGATCGATCTCCGCACCAAGGGAATGACGCTGCCGCGGCTGCCTCTTACCGTGTGGGCTTGGTTCATCAACTCCGTCCTGGGGCTGCTGATTTTCAGCATTCTCCTGGCGGCATCCGTTTGCCTGCTCTCCGACCGCCTGTTGAGCGCGCACCTATTTGCGCCGTTTTATTTTCTGACCGGCCAGCCGGTGAATGTTGGCGCGAATGTTGCCGCGAACCTTGCGGCGAACGCGCAGTCCGTTCTGTGGCAGCGGCTCTTCTGGTTTTTCGCGCAAGCTGAAGTGTACGTGGCGATGCTCCCCTGTTTCGGGCTCATCACGCATTTGATTTCCACGTTTTCGCGCAAGCCGGTCTGGATGGAACGGCTCGTGGTTCTGGCGCTGTGCGGTGTGGGCGTTTTTGGTTTTTGCGTTTGGGGCGAGCACATGTTTGCGAGCGGCATGAACCCCTTTTCGCCGCTGGTCTTCTCGATGCTGGCGTCCTCGTTGGGACTCCCGGCTGTGATTCTACTGATCAGTTGGCTGGGCACGCTTTGGAACGCGCGCATTCAGCTCAATACCGCGATGCTCTTCGCGCTCGGCTTTGTTTCGCTGTTCATGTCCGGAGGACTCTCCGGAATATTTCTGGCGCGACATGATCTCGCGGCTGCAGCCGTCAGCGACGATTTCGTCACCGGCCATTTCCATCTGGTCATGGGCGTGGCCGCTACGTTTGCGATTCTGGGTGCGCTATTTTTCTGGTTCCCGAAAATGTTTGGCCGCCGGCTGAACGAGCCGCTCGGCAAACTTCACTTCTGGCTCACCTTCGCCGGCGTCTACTGCGCGTTCATGCCGATGCATTGGCTGGGATTGATCGCCCATTCGCGAGTTTCGTCGGGCGGTGCGCTGGCTTCGGTCGCGGAGTCAGGCCCGTCGATTCGCACCTTTATTACCTTTGCGATTCTCCTCACGGTTGCCGCGCAAGTTCTCTTTCTCATCAACTTTCTTTGGAGCCTTTTCCGCGGCGAAGAGGTGAAGGAATTGAACCCTTGCCGTGCCACCACGCTCGAGTGGAGCGTCTCTTCGCCTCCGCCCGCCGATGATTTTGGCGACCGTGACCCGGTGGTGTATCGTGGAGCTTACGAATTCAGCGTGCCTGACGTGGCCGAGGATTTCGTGCCCCAGCATCTAACTCCGGAGCAGGTTTCCAAGGTTCGCTAGACGAAGGACAAGAAAGAGCACCATGCCGGGTACAACCGCAACTCCGGAAATCGAACTCATCATTGAAGACATCGGTGGTGGTGGAGGCGGCGGCACTCCGCCTGCCGGTGGAGATGGCGGTGGTGACGGTGGCGGAGACAACGGCAAGCAGCGGCGCCCATGGAAGCCGTCTGCGCGGCGCTACTACACGGGAATTGCCGTAGGCCTCGTCTCTATTCTCATGTTTTTTATGGCGCTGGCTAGCGCCTTTCTGGTGCGCAGAGGCACGAGCGGCGATTGGATTCCGGTGCATCTGCCGACAGTGCTGTGGATCAATACGCTAGTGCTGTTTGCGAGCAGCCTCACGCTGGAATTGTCGCGGCGCAGCCTTTCGCGGTCCGATCTCGGGGGCTTTCGAAACATGTGGGGGATCACCACGGGGCTGGGGATTCTTTTTCTGATCGGCCAGCTAGTGGCGTGGCGGCAACTCGTAGCGCAGGGTGTTTTCATGGCCACGAACCCGGCAAGCAGCTTTTTCTACATTTTCACGGCGGCACACGGAGTGCATCTGCTCGGTGGAGTCGGAGCGCTGGTCTACGTTTTCGTTCGAAAGTTTGAGCCGAAAAGCATTACGCTACCGACGGCGGCGGAAATCACTTCGTTCTACTGGCATTTCATGGACGGACTGTGGGTTTTTCTGCTGGCGCTGCTGTATCTGGGGAAATAAGCGAGCCGTCGAACCGAATCAGCACTTCAGAAACTCTGCAATAGCGTCCACCACCCGCGCGATCTGTTCCTTGGGCAATTCCGGATACATCGGGAGCGAAAGCACTTCCTGCGCGGCGCGCTCCGCGTGCGGGAAATCACCGGGTTTGTGGCCAAGCGAGGCATACAGCGGCTGAAGATGCAACGGATAAGGATAGTAGACCGTGCTGCCGATTTTCCGCGCGCTCAGAAATTGCTGGAGGGCGTCGCGTCGCTCCACGCGGATGGTGTATTGATGGAAGACGTGTTCGAATCTGTCCGGAATAATAGGCGGCATGACGCCGGGAATTTGGTTCAAGAGGCGGCAGTATTCGACGGCGTTCGAATGGCGGGCGCGCTGCCAGTTCGAAAGATGGCGAAGTTTCACGCGAAGAATAGCGGCCTGCATTTCGTCGAGGCGGCTGTTCCAGCCGGGTTCGCTGCTGAAATACTTCGCGGATTGACCATGATTGCGGAGCGTTCGAATACGCTCGGCAATTTGAGGTGAATTTGTCACGACCATGCCCGCGTCGCCGTAGGCGCCGAGGTTCTTCGTCGGATAGAAACTGATGCAGGCGGCGTCGCCGATGGAGCCGGTGGGCCGGCCCTTGTAGGACGCGCCAATGGCTTGCGCGTTGTCTTCGATCACAGGCAGGTTATGGGTCTTCGCGAAGGCCATGATCGGGTCCATATCCGCGGCGAGGCCATAGAGATGCACGACCACGATGGCGCGCGTGCGCGGGGTTACGCGGCGTTCGAGTTCGGAGGCATCGATGTTGTAGGTGTCCGGCCGGATGTCCGCGAAAACCGGCTTGGCACCGAGTGCGCTCACGGCGCTTCCGGTGGCCACAAACGTGAACGGAGGCAAAAGCACTTCATCGCCGGGTTGCACTCCGCAGGCGCGCAACGACAAGATGAGTGCGTCCGTTCCCGAGGCGAGGCCGACACCGTGCGCGACGCCAGACAGCTTGGCGATTTCTTCTTCCAGCGCGGCGCCTTCGCGGCCCAAAACAAACTGTTGTGAGGCCATCACGCGCTCGATGGCGGTTCGAATCTCGGCGCGGATGGAGGCGTATTGCGCGGCGAGATCGAGCTGCGGCACGGGTTCGAACGAAGGGCCAGCGATGGGAGGTGTGCTCATGGACTGCAATCTGCCGTCTTCAGTATACGTGAGCTGGAGGCCGTGCGGGATTTCTGGCGTGCTGGATATAATGATGCGGCACGATTCGAACGATGCGGTTCATCGTTCCAGTTCGAAATCTTCATGTTTGCAAAACGCACTCATTGGAATCTGACGCCGAACCGGCTCAGCGTAGCACTTGCGGCACATAGAGCCGCGGGAAAGCCGTTGGTCGATCTCACCGTTTCGAATCCCACCGAGTGCGGCCTGGTGTATGACACCGAAGCTATTCTGGATGCGCTGCGGAATCCGGAGGCGCTCAAATACGAACCGAACGCGAAAGGGCTCGAGCCGGCGCGGCGGGCCGTCTCTGAATATTACGCGGAGCGCGGTGCGAAGGTCGGCGTGGAAGATATTCTTCTCACGACCAGTACCAGCGAAGCGTACTCGTACATTTTTCGAACGCTCTGCGATCCCGGCGACGAAATCCTGATTCCTTCCCCCAGTTATCCGCTGTTCGATTTCCTGGCGGACATTCAAGACGTCAAGCTGGTGCGCTATCCGCTACTCTATGACCATGGATGGCTCATCGATTTTCATGCCTTGGAGCAGGCCATTACGTCGCGGACGCGCGGCGTCATCGTCGTTCATCCCAATAATCCAACAGGGCATTTCGTCAAACCTGCGGAAATGGCCAAGCTGAATGCCATTTGCTCCGCGCGGGAGATGGTGATTATCGCGGATGAAGTGTTTCTCGATTTCGCGCTCGACGCCGCAACGCGGCCCGCAAGCTTCGCCGCGGATCCGGTGGCGCTGACGTTCACGTTGAGTGGACTCTCGAAAATTTCCGGGCTCCCGCAGATGAAGGCGGCATGGTTAGTGGTTGGTGGCCCGGAAGAAATGAAAAGGGAAGCGAGTGCCCGGCTCGAAGTTGTTGCTGACACCTACCTTTCCATGAGCGCCCCAGTGCAATTGGCGATGCCGGCATTTCTCAAGCAACGCCACGGCTTTCAGAGTCAACTGAACATGCGCGTGCGAAGGAATCTCGCGGAGCTTGACCGTTTGCTAGCCGAGCAAAAGACTTGCAATCGGCTAGAACTAGAAGGTGGATGGTATGCCGTGCTGCGTGTCCCTGCTACGCGCCCCGACGAGGACCTCGCCGTGGAGTTGCTGGGTATGAAGGGGATTTATGTGCACCCGGGTCATTTCTATGAAATCACTGCGGACGGCTGTTTCGTCGTGAGCCTTATCGTGCCCGAACACTCGTTCTCGAAGGGCATCAAACGGCTCCTCATGTTCTTTGGGTTCAATGGGTAACCAAGTGAATTCGTTCCTTGACTTGAACAAAGTGGAATCGGAATTCAAGTACCAGGACTAACGCACAATACAATCTTATGGGTCTTCTAAATTCCGTATCTTCTACAGTACCCGGTATGAAGTTCCCGAACCATAATCCAGCAGGTATCCCTTTTTTAGCATAACTTGATGATAGGACAGACATTACGAAAGCTAGCCTTCACATAAATTATAAATAAAATCTGGAATTTAGATTGCATCCTTACTGACAATCCGGGTCGGTCCATCCGTGCAAGTTGACCGCGGTTCTTGAGACTTCTCGAAAAAATAGGGGGCTTCCGTGAGCAAGCGGCTGCACAGTTATTTGGCATTAATCGGCTTCGTGGCCTTGATGCTTGGATTTGCCGTTGCCAGCCAGGTCAGCGCTCAGATTATTAGCGGCGACTTGGTTGGAACCGTGCTCGATAAGTCGGGTGCCGTCGTCCCAGGCGCTTCGGTGGAGATGGTCAACGTCGAGACCGGCGTGAAGCATACGACAAAAGCTAATGGCGCTGGCGAATATCGCATCAACAACCTGCCCGTAGGCACGTACACCGTCTCCGCCTCAGCGGCGAATTTTGCCACGACGGTGGTTAGTGGCTTTGTCGTTGAGTTGAATAAGACGAGCACCCTTCCGATTGTCCTAGAAATCAGGGGGGCGGTTACGACCGTCGAGGTTTCGGGGATCACGCCGTCGCTGGATACGACGACGGCGCAACTGTCGAGCACCTTTCAAGACCAGCAACTCGCGGATTTGCCTTCTGCTAGCCGGGGGAACGGCAGCGGCGTATTAAACCTTTCGCTCTTGGGCTCAGGCGTGGCCACCAGTGGCGGCGTAGGCGTCGGCACGGGACCTTCGGTGGGCGGCCAACGTCCGCGCAACAACAACTTCATGATCGAGGGTGTGGACAACAACAATAAGAGCGTGACGGGCCCGCTCGTAAACGTTCCCAATGATGCAGTTGCTGAATTCTCACTGCTCGAAAATCAGTTTTCGCCGGAATTCGGACATTCTTCGGGCGGGCAGTTCAACACCGTCGTCAAAAGTGGAACCAATTCTTACCACGGCTTGGCGTACGTTTATAATGACAACCGCAACTACAACGCACTCGACAGTCTACAAAAGCTTGCCGGCTTCACTTCGGTGCCGCGCTACGACTTCAACCGGTTTGGCGGGCAGTTCGGCGGCCCGATCTTCAAAAACAAACTCTTCTTTTTCGGTAACTATGAGTATGACCCGTTGGGGCAGATTGGCACAGCCGGCTCCGTGTGTGCCCCAACTGCAGCAGGATTCACCACGATCAATGCCACGACTGGACTTTCAGCCACGAACCTAGCGCAGTTTGAGAAATACGTACAGCCAGGGACACTGCCGAATTCGAGCTGCAAGCCCATGGCATGGGTCGGCGGCACGACGATCCCAACTCTGGGCCTCTCGGTGGTCCCGCCGAGCTTCACGAATAGTAAGTTCCTCACCGCCAGCATGGACTATGATATCTCCGCGAAGGATCAGATTCGCGGCCGCTATATCTACAACAGCGTCATCGGAATCAGCACCGCCGCCAACCTGCCGGTGTTTTACACCCCGTTGCCCAATAAATTTCATCTGATAGCGATCAACGAATATCACACCTTCAGCGCGAACTTGACCAACGAATTCCGCGTGGGCTTCAACCGTTTCGCCCAGGTGGTTACGGCCGGCAATTTCTCGTACCCGAGCTTGGACAGTTTTCCAAACCTTGTATTCAGAGACCTCAATGCCTTGCAGCTCGGCCCAAATCCTAACGCGCCGCAGAGCACGATCCAGAACACTTATTCAGCATCAGAAGCACTTACCTGGACGAAAAGCGCGCACACGCTGAAGTTCGGATTTGAAGGGCGCAAACTTATCGCTCCAGAGACCTTTACGCAACGTTCGCGCGGCGACTATGAATATACTTCGACTCTGCTGTTCCTTCAGGATCAGGCCCCGAACGTTCTCGCGGAACGCAGCAACGGCAACCCGGTCTTCTATGGAGATCAGGTAGCACTCTATGGGTTTGCCAATGACAACTGGCGTATCCGGCAGAATCTCACCCTCAACTTAGGCCTGCGCTACGAATATACAACCACCCCTTTCGGCAGCAGGTCGCAGGCGCTAAACTCGGCAGCCAGCGTTCCCGGACTCATCACCTTCGCAGCACCGCAGCCAGCGACGAACAACTGGGCGCCGCGCATAGGCTTCGCGTATTCGCCCGGAACGAGCGGCAGAACTTCCATTCGCGGCGGTGTCGGAGAGGCCTATGACGTCATTTTCGATAACCTCGGCTTGCTGACTTTGCCCCCACAGCTCAGTTCCACGATTGATTGCGCACCGGTCGGGAACTACAATTGCGCCACTCCATTCCTCGGCAACGGTGGCATTCTTCCGGGAGCTGGCGGCATCAGGACTTTCCCCACAATTGCTGCCCAACGGGCCGCCACTTCGGCGTATTTGCCTCCCAATACGCTGGATCCGAAATCCATTGATTGGACACTCGGAGTACAGCATACCTTTGCCAAGGACTATACGCTGGAGGTTCGCTACCTCGGGACGCGCGGCATCCACCTGCCGGCACAGATTCAGTTGAACAAGCAGCCGGTGGTGACGCCGTCGTTTTTCTTGCCGACGTACACTACAGCGCCCTCGCAGGCGACTCTCGATGGCCTGACTACAACTCTAGCCGCCATCCAGCACGCAGCCGCTCCTGTTTCCAAGGGTGGTCTTGGCGAGACGATCGTACCGGCATACGCCGCGGCAGGGTTCAACGCGAGCACCATCACGGCGTATGTGCCTTGGGCATCCTCGACGTATCACGGTTTGGCCATACAACTGAACAAGCGCCTCAGCAACGGTCTGCAATTTGTGGGAGCGTATACCTATAGCCATCTGATCGACGACGCGACCGCAGAGGTTTTCAGCACTGTGCTGTCGCCACGCCGCGCACAAAATGGCTTGAATCTGCGCAACGATTATTCTAATTCGATCCTCGACCACCGGCACCGGCTAACTCTCGCGGTGATCTACGATGTGCCCTACTTCAAGCACAGCAATGCGTTCGTGAAAAACACCCTCGGAAATTGGGAATTCGCCCCGATCTACACGTATCAGTCAGGCCAGTGGGTGGACCCGCAGAGCGGGGTGGACTCCAACCAAAATGGCGACTCCGCGGGAGACCGCACGATTTTCAACCCCAATGGAACGCCGGGAACCGGGAGCGGGGTGACACCTTTGTGTAATAGCAGCCTGCCGACCGGCATCAATCCTTCGACCAACAAAACTTGGACGTGCGCGGATTCAAATGCGTCGCCATACGTCGTCGCTTACGGGGCGATCAATCCGAAGGCGCAATACATTCAGGCCCAAGTTGGGGCTCTGGCCAATTCGGGGCGCAACACCCTGCAACTGCCTCCGATTGATGACATCGATATGTCCGCTTTGAAGCGCATCACCATCACGGAACGATTCAAAATCGAATTCGGCGCCCAAGCGTTTAATGTCCTCAACCATCCGCAATGGGTTGGAGGGCGTCTGAACGACGTTGCTCCAATTCAATTCACCGGCTCGCAGATCAACGTCTTGCTGCCGCAAAGTGCGGGCTTCAACCGGCCGCAAACACAGTTCGTGAGCAATGCACGGACGATGCAGCTGGCGCTGAAGTTCTTCTTCTAAACGCTGTCATTGGTTTTCGTTCAGGCTTGTGGACGAGAAGCTCCAGGAAGGGCGTCTTGGTTTGCCAAGACGCCCTTTTCAATTGGTATAAGAAAATCTTTTGGGCTTCATAATCTGGTAGGAAAACAACTCGGAACCTACAGTTTATGGTATAAAGAGCTTCTAAATCGAGCTGTAGAGTTCTAGTACCACCCCATCAAACAAAGAAGTTATTGCAACTTCATCTAAAACTGACATAAAGCATAGATTGGAAAGCACCTTGCACTACTTCCGACCGGACCTGTGGTGGTCCAACCGCTTTTCCATTCTCAAAATGACGTTGACGGGGGCAAAAGATATGAAACGTGTCCTGCCTGGAGGCGCTCTACTGCCTCTCAGTTTGTCTGTGATCGCGATTGTGGTTCTGTTGTTCAGTCCGCTCGGTGTCCAACCGGCAAAGGCGGATGAGTTGTACGGCCGCGTTCGCGGCGTTGTTACGGACTCCACCGGGGCAGTGCTCCCGGGTGTGACGGTGAGGCTCACCAACGCAGGGACGGGGATATCGTCGCAACAGGTTTCTGATAGCGACGGGGGCTTCCAGTTCGTTAACCTCATCGCGGGCAGCTATAACCTGACGGCTTCCAAGACGAGTTTTAAGAGTTTTGATGTGAAGGCCATTCGCGTCGGGCCTAACGAGATTTACGTTCAAAACATAACGATGGAAGTGGGTGCGGTTAGCGAAACTGTGGAAGTAGCGGCCAACGCCGCCCAGGTCGAGCTTACGAATATTCAGCTAAGCAACACCATCGATGCGAAATTGGCCACGGACCTCCCCCTCATCGGCCGCAACTGGGTCAGCTTGCAACAAATTATCCCTGGCGTAGTCACTCCCGACACGCGCTTCGGGTCGAATTACGCGACCAACGGAAGCCAGGCGCAACAGAATAGCTACTTGGTCAACGGGAACGATTCCAACGATTTGCCGCTCAACTCACCCTTAGTTTTGCCTAATCCAGACAGCATCGACGAAGTCAAGATCGTCACGAACAGCATTAACCCTGAGTTCGGGCGCAATTCGGGCGCCATCTTGAACGCTATCACCAAGTCCGGCACCAACAATTTTCACGGAACGGGATTCTGGTTCTATCGCGACACGTTCTTGAATACTGCCAATTTCTTCTCCAATGGAGTAAAGCCAGTCTTCCACCAGAACCTATTCGGCGGAACAGTCGGCGGTCCGGTCATAAAGAACAAGGTATTCTTTTTCTATAGTATACAGGTAATTCGTGCGCGGCAGCCTGACGGCAACACAATCACCAACACCGTCTTTACGCCCGCGCAACTTGCTGGCAATTTCGATCCAACCCTTTTGACGACGAACCCGATCCCGTTCCCAGGCGGTATTCAGGGTCCGAGCGGCAATTGCCCGAAAGGTACGACCTGGAAGGCATGCTTTACGGGAGGAGTTGTTCCAACGTCGGATTTCAACACGCTCTCTGCTGCGCTGGTTAAGCAGTTCGTTCCCGCTGCGATACCGGGGACCAACCAAGCTTCGTTTAGCCCGGTCACCCTCAACAAGGTCAACCAGCATATCGGTCGGCTGGACTATACTATCAATCAGAAAGACTCGATCTGGTTCTCCGCGCTGGCTAATGATCAGACGCAGGTTAATGGTATTCCCTTTACGGGCGCAACCTTGCCGGGGTTCGGTGATTCGAGCATACCGTTCACCAAGCAGTTCGCTGCCAGCTGGAACCATGTTTTCACGTCCGACGTATTAAATGAGTTCCGAGTCGGATATACGCGTTTTAATTTCCCGACCGGCCAGCCCGTGACCGTGAGGCAACCCGCAGCCGTTGGTTTCCCCAACATCTTTCCCCAACTCGCTTCGGGAGCCGACTTTCCACAGATGGCAATCACGGGCTATTTCACCCTCGGAGGCACGAGCAACGGTCCTCAACCACGGAAGGACCAGACCTATCAAATTACCGACAACTTTAGTTGGATTAAGGGGAAGCACGCCTTCAAGCTCGGCTATGCAGGACGCAAATTCCAAGTTTGGAACCCCTTCGCCAACAATAATGATGGCACGTTCAGCTTTGCCACGAACGGGGCCTATTCGACTGGCGATCCTGGCCTTGACTTCCTTCTAGGAATTCCCGCGAGCTTCAATCAGGGTTCCGGCTCTATCATCCTTGCTCAGTCGTACGAGCATTACCTTTATGCGCAGGACCAGTGGCGCGTGAGGCCTAATCTAACCGTAACGGTTGGGACGGGATACCAGATTGATACACCGATTGCCGAATATCAGAACCAAGGTATTTCGCGGGTCTGCTTCCAACCCATCTTGCAGTCGACGGTCTTCCCCACGGCTCCCACGGGCTACACTTTGGCAGGCGACCAAGGCTGCAACACCCAAGGCGGTGCCAGCACAAAGTACAATCACTTCGGACCACGCCTGGGTTTCGCGTACTCTCCAAATTGGGGAGGGCGCGTGACCGGCGGACCTGGCAAGACCTCGATCCGCGCCGGATTTGGGCTTTACTTTAACCGCGGTGAAGAGGAACTCAACCTGCAGGATTTGGGGATCGCCCCGTTTGGCCTGAATTCGCTGGGAGTGACGAGCGGTTCGACCGCCACCAACACGTACTCTCCTTCGTTTCCAAATCCGTTTGCGGATATCGCCAGCGGCTTCACGCTTGCGAATCCTTTCCCTTACAAAACGCCCGCTCCGGGAACGACGGGCATCGATTTCACTCAGTTTGAGCCCTTTGGCTTTAACCTCAGCGTGATCCCACACAACTTCACAACTCCTTACGCCTTTAACTACAACTTGACCATAGAGCGACAGCTACCGGGTCAGATGATTATGCGCGTTGGCTATGTCGGGTCCCATGGGTCTAACCTAATTACGTCGTATACGTTCAATCCGATTACGCCTGCGGGCCGCACGGCCTGCTTGGCTGACCCGACCTGTACAACAGGCTTCGGCCGATTCTCTCTGCCTGTAGCGCACCCTGATTTCTATCCCTACAATGGAGCCATCTGGGGCAGCCCCGGGCAACAGACCAATGGCGGCTGGTCCAACTACAATTCCTTGCAGTTCACTTTGGAAAAGCATCTAAGCCACGGTATGGAATTCCTAAGCTCGTACACCTACTCTCATTCGTTGGACGTTAGTTCCAGCTTTGAGGATACGGCGTTTCAGGCATCTGGCGGTGTCGACGCATACGGGAACTTCTCTCGCGACTATGGCAGTTCTGCATTTGATGCGCGTCACCGTTGGGTATTCACGTTGGACTACGAAATCCCGAGCCTGAAGCATATGTGGTCCGCCGCGCCCGACAGGATCTTTGGCGGGTGGCGTATTTCGGGAATTAACACTCTCCAGACGGGCTTCCCCGTCAACCTGCAAGACAGCAACAACCGTTCGCTAGCCTGTGACATATTCGACTCCTTTTATGGCTGCCCGGATCGTCCGGACTTTGTTTCTACCCCGACGATACTCAACCCCAAGACCTCGATCATAGGGACAAAGGCCCACTATTGGTTCAATCCCAGTGCGTTTGCGCAGAACGCCATCGGCACAGAAGGAAATGTGGGTCGCGGCTTCTTGCGCGGTCCAGGCTTCTGGAACACAGACTTTTCCTTACAGAAGGACACACGGATTACAGAAGGGAAGACGCTTCAGTTGCGGTTTGAAGCCTACAACCTCTTCAACCACACAAACTTTGCCAATCCAGTTGGCGATATAGCCAGCGGGAATTTTGGACGCATCTCGGCGATCCGGAACTTTACTAACTCGCGTCTGATTCAGTTGGGAGCGAAGTTTCTCTTCTAACCTCTACCAAAGTTGTATTTGGAAAAGGGCGTCCCGGATTACACTGTGGACGCCCTTTTTTGTTTTGCTGGCTGTTTAATTTGCAGAGGGGAATTGCTTCTCCGTGCGGGTTTTCAATTAGCGCAGGCGGCCGGGAGGGTCGGCGGGGGAAGGCATGGCGGCGGACTTGCTGCCAGCTGCGGAGTTGGCGGTGACGTTCACGGGCGCGGGGTTGGGCAGGCCAGCACCGGCATTCAGGTCCACGTGGTCTTTGGCGCAGGCGGGGCAGTAGCCTTTACCCGTGTCCTCGTCACGCAGACTGGCGAGTTCGTAGCAGCCGCAGATGCAGTCGCAGTAACCGGTTTCGGACGCGGTTTTGATTGGGATCAACGCCATAACAGCGAGAGTTTACGTTTTCGGGCGGGGTGATGCAAGTGCGTTCAAAGGTCTTCTCAGGGTCCCCTTGCCCTCCCCACCGGTAGTCTGAGATAACAACGCGATAATGCAACTTGTGGTCGCGCGCAAAGCCTCTAAACATCGAGTCACTCGAACACCTGAAGTCGAGATTCCTATGGCATTCATATCGGACGCCCCCGGAATGTCAGTCTTGGGTGATCGTGACTTTCGGCACAGCTCCCCCGACTGCGCCCGGGGCGGATTCCGTCGTGCCCCTCCCGAAGCTCAATTATGGGCCGTGTTCTATAGGTTCTTCAGGTGGGCCAGCCGGAACGGCGAGCCCAGGTTTTCGCGCAGCTCGATCCAGTGCTGTTCCGGGATGGACATAAACACTTCCACGACGCGAGGATCAAACTGGCTTCCCGAACAGCGCCGAATCTCTTCACGAGCGTGAGACATGGGCAGCGCCCGGCGATAGGGGCGGTCGCTGATCATGGCATCCAGCGAATCGGCGATGGTAAATATGCGGGCGCCAAGAGGAATCTGGTCACCCTTCAGGCCGCGAGGATAGCCCGAGCCATCAAAGAACTCCTGGTGGGCGAGCACAATCTCCGCGGCATCGCGGAGAAACGGAATACGAATCAGCATGTTATAGCCAATCTCGCAGTGTTCCCGCATCTTGTTTTTTTCTGCGTCATCCAACGGCCCCGGCTTTCGCAGAATGCTGTCCGGAATAGCCATTTTGCCAATATCGTGGAGAAAAGCGGCACGCGCCAGAATCGGCAAATAAGGAGGCGGTACGGGCATGGTCCGCGCGATCGAAATACAGAATGCCGTAACGCGCTGGCAATGTCCCTCGGTTTCCGCATCCTTCAAGTCCAGCGCGCTCCCCAGGGCCTCAAGAGTATCGTCGTAGGACTGCTCCAGTTCCGAATTCTTCGCGATGAGCTGGGCAGTGCGCTCCTCCACCTTCTGCTCCAAGTCTCGCTGATAATTGCGGTTTTCGATGACCAGCCGGCGATGCTGGAGCGCGCGGCCAACCCCAAGAAAGAGCTGGTCCTTCTCAAAGGGCTTCAGAATATAGTCATAGGCGCCGCGGCGAATCGCCTCCAGCGCGGTGGAGATATCGTGAATCGCGGTGACCATGATCACCGGCACTTCGGGATCGTATTGCCGCATCCATTCGAGCAGCTTGATGCCGTCCATCTCCGGCATGATCATGTCGCTTAAGACCAAATCGGGCGTAGTCTTCTTGATTTGATCTTGCGCGAAGCGGCCGTTCTGCACCGCAGTGCAGCGATAGCCCTTGGATTCCAGCATCGTGGAAACCACCTCACGGATGGCTTCTTCGTCGTCCACAACTAGTATGTTTTCGATCTCCACGCGGGTCCGCCCCCAGTAGGCATTATATGTGACGGCACACAGGAATGCTGGGGGCCTTGCCCACTTAGAAAATAGCGTGTTAGCGTCACAATAAAGGTTATCTAGCAGGGCTTCTCGCCGTCCAAAGCAATTCTCGCGGCCGCAAACGCGCCGCAGCGACGGCAATTCCGCCCGGGAGGCGGCGCCACGTGTTGGAAAATCAGGGCCTGCTCGGCATCGCTTTCTTTGCGGCCACGGCTTTCATCATTCTGCTGGTCCTGTTTCTGGTATTCCGGCGCGACCAACCTGCCGCGTATTTTCGATTCTGGCTTGGCGGCTGGTGCTGCTTTACGCTCTTTTCCTTGTGCGAAGTCGCCTTCCTCATCCGCCCGTTTCCGGGAATGCATCTGGTGCTACTGGTTGGGCAATCCGCTGCACTCCTGTTGTTCCTTCTGTCGGTGATGCAGTGCTCCGCCGGGTCGGACCGGCGCATTTGGTCCGTTCTCCCCTTGATTGGCTTGGTTTTAGCGGTGATCTACTATATTGAACGAAATGGCCCGCAAGCGTTTGCTTCGATCCACTGGGAAACCGCCATTCTGGAAAGCGTCATCTGCTTCATCGCGGGTTGGTTTATGTTGCGGCCCGCGATGGTTCGGCGCGGGCACGGCATCCAACTTCTTGGCGGCATATTTCTATTAAGCGGGTTGCACGGACTCGACCGCCCGCACTGGCCCGAGCACCCCCTGTTTCTGTTGCGGGTGGCTTTCGACCATTTGCTGGGTGTGGCTTTGGGGATCGCCATGGTGGTGGTTGTTTTAGAAGGCGCGCGGAGCCGCACGGAAGAACTGAATGACAAGCTCAGACGACTGACGCTGCTGACGGCCGCGAGCACGCAAACGCTGTCCGTTCAGGAAGTCATGGATCAGGTTCTTTCACAGCTAGTGGAAAGCCTCGGCGCCACGCATGGAATCGTTCGCCTGCTGGAAGGTGAGGGTAAATCTGCCCAGTTGGTGGCTCGGGCGACCGTTGGGTTTGACAAGGCATTTCTGACGCGGTACGCGAAGCTCTCGGCCACGGAGCCTTGGGCACAACAGGTCTTGAAGGGAAACTGCCAAGTCCTGCAGTCCGAGGAGGAGGAGGACCTGGCCGCGCGACAAAGATTCGGCGAAGCCGGCCTAAAAGCTCTCGTTACACTGGTTCTTCCCGGCAAGACCGGACCCTTGGGAGTCATTGCGGTCGGATCGACGAGAGACGTCCGCTTCCAGCCGGATGAACTGTCGTATTTGGTCAATATTGCCAACTTGCTTGGACTCACGCTGCAGAACGTCCGCTTGTTTGAACAAGTCAATACCGTTCAACAGCAATGGGAATACACATTTGATTCGATTGGCGACCCCATTCTGGTGCACGATCGCCAGGGACGCATCCTTCGCAGCAATCAGCGGCTGACCGACCTGCTGGGCCGCGAAGGCAGCGTACTGGTTGGCCGGAGCGTCACGGAGCTTCTTTCCGCCAAAAACGCAGCTTACAAAATCTGCCCCTACTGCGAAGGAGTCGCCGGCGAGGGCGACGAGCCCGACCCTTGGCTGTCCGGCTATTTCCTGTCGTCGAATTCCACGTTTACGGACCCATCGGAACGTCAGCTTGGCACGGTACACGTCTTGAAGGACATTACGGATCGCAAGCGCGCAGAAGAAAAATACCGCACGCTTGTCTCCAGCGTCCAGGAAGGCGTGTTCATTTCCACGCCTCAGGGCCACTTCCTCGATTTCAACGATGCGCTTCTCCGCATGACGGGGTACGAATCCCGCGAGGAATTGATGGGCATTGATATCCC